>Ga0169931_10000308_pt1 | contig 79983 bp, 62 predicted proteins | sample Kivu_15m_20L_FD_129675 | JGI IMG/M metagenome (GOLD analysis project Ga0169931, IMG submission 129675) | Freshwater microbial communities from Lake Kivu, Western Province, Rwanda to study Microbial Dark Matter (Phase II) - Kivu_15m_20L... | ecosystem: Environmental > Aquatic > Freshwater > Lake... | reverse complement strand
GTGTTTCCTCACTCGCGACACTGTCAACCAGCCGCTGCAGGAAGAGCACATCATCAAGCTCGCCCCGGGCATGAGCGCCGGGGAAGTCCTCAGCTTGCTCGGCGGACCGATGGAGGTCGTGCAGCTCGGTCGGCGTTCGGCGTGGCGCTATGACCACCAGCGCACGAAGCGCACGGGACTCACGCTGGTCGTCGTGAACGCGCTCAACACAGACACGCAGGAGGATCGTCTGTGGCTCTTCTTCAACGAGTTTGACCGCCTCGCCGCGTCCGGCTCCACCTTGCAGGCCTCGAGCTCGGAGTGGGTGCTGCCGTGGGTCGACTCGCACGAGTGATTCTCTCGGTCGGGCTCGCGCTCGGCGCGGCTTCGTGCGTGAAGGCGCAGTACGAGCGCCACATCGTGCTCGAGCCGGTGCGGACCGACGAGCTGCAGCACCTCGTGCCAGGCGAGAGCGATCTCGAGCACTGCCTCGCCGTCCTCGGCGCACCCAACTTCGTCTGGGAGCGCAGCGGCGACTCGATCGCAATCGCGTACGGATCCTATCGCCATCAGGGCTGGCAGCTCGGCGCGAGCGTCAATGTGACGCGCGGTGTCAGCGCCTCGTTCGACTACGGCGAGCTGGAGGCGCTCTCGCGCGGCTACGTGCTCCTGTTCGACGAGCGCTGGAAGCTCGAGAGCGTCAGCGAAGGACTCCTGCGCGACCTGTCGGCCGAGTTCGAGCGCACGCCGCCGCAGTCCGTCGAGTGAGCGCAATGGACTACGAACAGGACTACGCGACGCTCGATCGAGCGTGGGAAGCACTCGACGCGGGCGATGCAGACGCAGCGCTCGAGCTCGCGCGCGACGTGAGCGATGAACTCGCGGAGACGTGGGTGCTGCGCGCGACGGCGCAGCTCGCGCTCGACGATCTCGATGCGGCGCGCGCGTCCGCGGAGCAGGCGGCGCGCCGCGAGGATGCCAGCGAAGACATGGAGCTCGCGCTCGTGCGCGCCGAGATCGCGCTGCGGCTGTGGGATCTGGAGGCCGCCCGCGAGGAGCTCGGGCGCGCGCAGGCGCTCGGAGAGAGTCCGGTGGTGCTCGCGAAGCTCGCGCTGCTCGCGGACCTCGAGGGCGACTTCGGCCGCGCGGATCGCCTGCTGCGCGACGCCCAGCGCCTCGACCCGCAGGGTTTTCCCGCTCCGCAGCGGCTCTCCGAGTCCGAGTTCGATCGCGTGCTCCAGCAGTCGATCGCGCGGCTGCCCGACGAGTTCCGCGCAGCCCTCGAGCACGTGCCGGTGATCGTCGAGCCCATGCCCGCCCGCGTGCTGTGCGGCGACGACCCGCGCGAGACCCCGCCGGACCTGCTCGGGCTCTTCACGGGCGCCTCGCTGGCCGAGCGCGAGCCCGAGTCCACGCCGGAGCTGCCGCCGACGATCCACCTGTTCCAGCGCAACCTCGAGCGCGCCTGCAGCTCACGCCGCGAGCTCGCGGAGCAGGTGGAAGTGACGCTTTACCACGAGCTGGGCCACTATCTGGGCTTCGACGAGGACGGTGTGGCCGAGTTGGGGCTCGAGTAGCCGGAATTTCGGGGACGGGGTAGTGTTGGGGGGATACCCCCGGAGCTATTCCAGTCACCATGAAGCCCCGTATCCCCGCCCTGTTCCTGCCCCTCGCGCTGCTCCTGTCCCTGCAGGCCCACGCCGACGTCGCCACGCTCACCCCGAGCAAGGACGCGACGATCTACAACGACACGGTCGGCGACCGCACCGACTCGAAGGGGTCGACCATGTACGCCGGTCAGGCCGGAGCGAACACCACGTGGCCCACCCGCCGCGCGCTGGTGGGCTTCGACACGAGCTCGATCCCGACCGGCTCGACGGTGACGAGCGTGCAGCTCAAGCTCTACATGTCGAAGACCGTGGTGGGCGCCAAGGCGTTCACGATCCACAAGCTGACGCGCGGCTGGAACGAAGGCCCGACGGTGGGCTTCTCCGGCAACGGCAACAGCGCTCAGAGCGGCGATCCGACGTGGCTGCACACGTTCCACAACAACCAGTTCTGGACGACGCCGGGCGGTGACTTCACGGCGACGGCGAGCGCCACGGCCAGCGTCGGTTCGGCCTCCGCGTTCTACACGTGGGGCTCGACGGCCCAGATGGTGGCCGACGTTCAGTCGTGGATCGACAACCCGACGCAGAACCACGGCTGGATCGTGCGCGGGCCCGAGGGCGGCGCCAAGTCCGCCAAGCAGTTCGAAGCGCGCGAGAGTTTGGCCCAGTTCCGTCCGCAGATGATCGTCACGTATACCCCGCCGGCGCCGACGCCCTACTGCACGGCCAAGGTGAACAGCCTCGGCTGCGTGCCCACCATCGGCTCGAGCGGCACCGCGGACTTCAACGCCGGTTCCGGCTTCCCGATCACGCTCTCCAACACGCTCAACCAGAAGTCGGGCCTGCTCTTCTACGGCACCCTCGGCCCGGCCGCGGCTCCGTTCCAGGGCGGCACCATGTGCGTGCAGTCGCCCGTGCTGCGCACGACCGCCCAGAACTCCGGCGGCAGCGCCACGCCTGCCAACGACTGCAGCGGCAGCTTCAGCTACGACTTCAACGTGCGCATCGCGTCGGGCGTCGACCCGCTGCTCACGGTCGGCCGCCTCGTGTGCGCCCAGTACTGGAGCCGCGATCCCGCCGCGACCTTCACGACCAATCTCTCCAACGCCCTGCGCTTCTACATCTACCCCTAGCTCGCACCATGTTCCGCACCGCCCTCCTCGGGGCGCTCGTCGCCCTCGCGGGGGCGGCCCGCGCCGATGTACTCACCCTGACGGCGGTGCGCGACACGACGCTCTGGAACGACGCCACCGGCTCGGTGGCGAACGGATCGGGCCCGGTGATGATCGTCGGGCGCTCGGGTAGCAATTCGACGGCGCCCGTGCGTCGCGGCTTGGTGCGCTTCGACGTCGCCGCGCTGGTGCCCGCGGGCTCGGTCGTGAACTCCGTGCAGCTCGTGTTGGCGAACCCGAGCGGCAACACGGGTGCGCGCAATGTGCGCGTGCACCGCGTGCTCGCGGACTGGGGCGAGGGTGCGTCGAGCACCGCGAGCGGGCAGGGCGCTCCGGCGCAGCCGGGCGACGCCACGTGGCTGCACCGCTTCTATCCGAGTCAGAACTGGGCGACAGCGGGCGGCGACTTCGCCGCGAGCGCGAGCACGGTGCTCGCCGTCGACCAACTCGGCATCCACACGTGGCCCTCCACTGCCGCCGCGGTCGCCGACGTGCAGGGCTGGCTCGACGCTCCGGCCGGCAACTTCGGCTGGCTGCTCAAGCTCGACGTCGAAAACGTCTCGCAGTCGACCAAGGTGTTCGGGACGCGCGAGTCCGCGGATCCGGCCGAGTGGCCGACGCTCGTCGTCGACTTCACGCCGCCGCTGGTCGGCAACTACTGCAGCGCGCGCGCCACGAGCAGCGGCTGCGCGCCGCACATCGGCTGGAGCGGTGCGCCGAGTGCGAGCGCGGGGTCGGGCTTCGTCGTGTCCCTTGCGCAGGCACCCGCCGCGCGCGCCACTTCGCTCGTCTACACGCTCTCAGGCCCCGCTTCGACGCCGTTCCTCGGCGGCACGCTGTGTCTCGCGACACCGCTGACGCGCTCGGCCGTGCAGGTCACGGCGGGCGGCGGGCCCGCGGGCTGCGGCGCAACGGCGGCGCTCGACTTCAATGCGCGGATCGCAGCGGGCATCGACGCGCGGCTCGCCGCCGGCGCAGTCGTCCACGCGCAGTGGCACCTGCGCGATCCACTGAACGGCGCGGGCTCGTTCGCGGCCAGCAACGCGCTGCGCTTCCTCGTGCAGCCCTGAGGAGCGCGCGTCCGCAGGAGTGCGTAGCTGCGTCCCGGACGCCCCATGGACTACAGTCTCCTGCTGCACCGCGCGTGCACAGGAGCGCTCCATGGCAAAGAAGCAGCAGTACAAGGTCACGACCCGTCTCGTCCACGGCCCCGAGCACTCGGCCAAGTGGGACTTTTCCCACCACGTCACGCCGCCGCTCTCGAGCTCGACCACGTACCGCCTCGACAGCGCCAAGCGCGGCGCGCGCGGCTTTCAGGAGTTCGGCCAGCTCGTGACGGACGTCGGTGAGACGCCCGTCTACATCTACGATCGCCTCGACGAGCCCACGCGCTCGATCCTCGAGGGCGAGCTCGCCGAGATCGAGGAGGGCGAGAGCTGCGTGACGTTCGCGTCGGGCATGGCCGCCATCTCCGCCGCGCTCGGCTGCACGCTGAAGAGCGGCGACGAGGTGATCGCGCACCCGGTGCTGTACGGCTGCACGCACTCGCTGTTCGAGAACTGGTACCCGCGGCAGGGCATCGGCGTGAAGCGCGTCGACATGAACGCGCTCGCGGCGGTGCGCGCGGCCGTGAACGAGCGGACTCGCGTCTTGTACTTCGAATCGCCGGTGAACCCGTCGCTCGAGCTGATCGACGTGCGTGCGCTGCGCAAGCTCGTCGACGAGCTGAACGCCGGTCGCGCGGAGGACCGCAAGCTCCTCGTGTTCATCGACAACACGTTCGCCACGCCGTTCGGGCAGCGCCCGCTCGCACTCGGCGCCGACGTGGTGCTGCACTCGCTCACCAAGAACCTCGGCGGCTTCGGCACCGAGCTCGGCGGCGCGGTGATCTGCCCCAAGGCGATGCACGCGCGGCTTCTGCTCTATCGCAAGGACTTCGGCGGCATCCTGTCCTCGAAGGCCGCATGGGCGATCCTCGTCTACGGACTGCCGACGCTTCCGCTGCGCCTCAAGCGCCAACAGTTCACGGCGCGCAAGGTCGCGGCGTGGCTCGAGAAGCAAGCCTGCGTCGCGCGCGTGATGTACCCGGGCCTTCCGAGCTTCCCGCAGCGCGAGCTCGCGGAGCGTCAGCTCATCGACTTCGACGGCGACTTCGCGCCCGGCAACATGATCTACTTCGAGCTCGACAGCGCGCGCGTCGAACCCGAGGCGTTCATCGACGCGCTCGCACGCTCGGCCTACTCGGTGACGCTCGCCGTCTCGCTCGGCCACACCAAGACGCTGATCGAGCTGCCGTCGAGCATGACCCACAGCTCCTACGGCAAGCAGGGCGGTGCGGTGCGCCTCTCGATCGGTCTCGAGAGCCCGAGCGACATCATCACCGACCTCAAGACCGCGCTCGCAGCGGTCGCGAAGCCCGCCGAGGCGCGCACGAACGGTGCCAAGGCGCGCTCCCCGCGCTGAGGAGCGCGCCGTGGCTCGTGCGCCGTGCTCACGGCGTCGGCGGCAGCGCGGCGCGCGCGCCGCTCGCGACTTCGCTCGCGAGGCTGCGGGCGGCAGCCTGTAGCGCGAGCGCCAGCGACTCGGCGTAGCCCTTCTCCGTGGCACCCCAGTTGGTGCCAGCGCTGCCCTTGCCGCTCGCCGGATAGCGCGCGAGCACCTTGCCATCGCGCATGAGCTCGGCCGAGACCTGCACCTCGCCCTCGTAGCTCATGTACGCGTCGCAGTGCACGCGCAGCACCTCGCCGCGGACTTCGAGACCGCCGGCGGCCGGACAGTCGTCGACGACGCGCAGCCCCGCGCGTTCGAGCTCTTGGTGCAGGGCAGCGCGCACCCACTCGCCGACGTCATTCTCGGCGAGCACGTCCGCCGTGTGCATGCCCCACCCATTGCGCACCTCGCCGACGCGACCGCGCTCGGCGCGCTGATCGACGAACACGCCCAGATGCACTGTGCGCGCGCCGAGCGGGGCGCTCGCGGGCACGGCCACCACGGCCTCCGCGCCCGGCGGCGGATACTCGAGCCGGACATGGCGATCGCCGAAGGCGCAGGCGCTGCCGAGGAAGGCGAGGAGGGTGGCGGACACGACGAGTTGCGAAGAACGACGCATGAGAGGCTCCCTGCGAGGATCACTGGCCCCGCGAGAGCCTCATGGGCCCGCCCGCCTCCGTCCGCCAAGCTCGCCCAGCGCCCCGCACGCGCGGGACTTGGTGCGCAGGCGCGCCCCGCGCTCAGCGACAGATCGACGGGTACTGCGTGTCGAGCTTGCTGCGCAGCACCTGCAGCGCGCGTTGGGCACGCGCCGCGAGCGGAAGTCCCGACGCAAGCAGGTCGTTCTCCTCGAACCAGTCCGGCGTCGGTCCGCCCGTGACGGGATCCGGAGGCCCGCCTTGAAGCAGGTCGTAGAACTCCTCCATCACCGTGAACGTGGTGCCACCGTTCTGATTGCGGTCCGTGCGCCGCACGAGCTTGAAGCGCTGCTCGCGAATGGCTTGCACGTGGCGGTTGGTCACGTAGTTCAGCGGCGGTCCCCCCGTGAGCGGATCCGGCTCGAAGTTCGGGAAGAAGTTCTCGCTGTAGACGAACTTGCGCACGCTGCCTTGGAAGCCCGTGATGTACGAGAGCATCGAGACCGAGTCCGTGCCGGTGCCGGTGGGCACTTGCTTGCCAGCGATGGCGGCCACCGTGGCGAACACGTCCGTCGAGCTCACCAGCGCGCGCGAGACACGCCCCGGAGTGCCCGGACCCTGCAAGGGCGAGCGCACGATCATCGGCACGCGAATGCCGCCCTCCTTGACCGTGCCCTTGGCCGTCGAGCGGTCGTGGGGCGGGAGCAGGCCGTTGGGATCCGTGCCGTTGTCGCTGATCAAGATGACGGTCGTGTCCGCGGCGTCGACCGAGCACAGCAGTCGACCGATCTGGTTGTCGAGCTCCTCCACCATGCAGCGCAGGCGCGAGGCGAAGCTCGGCGTGACGCCCGGATAGCACGGGCTGTAGTTGGGCAGGTAGTTGCCGCACTGGACGGATGGCATGCCGCTCGGGATGTCGTGGACCGGGGCGTGCGCGGCGTTGTAGGCGACGTACAGAAACCACGGCTCCGGCAGCGTCGTCACCATGGAGAGCGCGTCTTCCGTCGTGTCGACCGTGACATAGTTCGTCACGGGCGGCGCAAACTTCAGCACGTCACAGGGCGGCGCGCCGCCCGGGCACGGCGCCACGTTGGGGTCGAGGAAGGAGCAGTAGGTCTTGATCCAGCTCGAGTAGACGTTGACCCCGCTGCCGGGCTGCGGGTTCTGCAGGTTGAACATCGGGCCGGCGTAGCGATCGAACCAGGTCCCCGATGGCGAGCCGAGCGGGTGGGCCGGGATCAGGGTCCGCATCGGCGTGTCGACGAGGTGCCACTTGCCGACCGCGACCGAGGTGTAGGGCGAGGGAGTCGCGTGCAGAAGCTGCGGCAGGGTCAGCTCCGTGGTCTGCAGGCCCGGATTCAGGTAGCCAAAGGTTTCGGTTTCCTTCAGCACGGCGCCGATTCCATTGCGCATCCCGTACTTGCCCGTGAGCAGTCGAGCCCGGCTCGGCGTGCACATCGGCGCGGTCCAGCACTCGGTGAACAGGATCCCCTCCGCGGCGAGCAGCGAGTCGATGGCCGGTGTGTTGGCGGGCTGCCCTCGCGGGCGCCCCTGAGCCACATACCAGTTTTCGTAGGCGCCGATCAGATCGACACCGACGTCATCCAGGTGGATCACCAGCACGTTGCCCGGCGGCGCCGAAGCGGCCGACGGAAGCCCCAACGCCTCCGCTGGCTGGGCTCCCGACGTCGCCCAGAGCGGCAAAAGGGCCGCTCCCATCGCGATCTGGGACAGCAACATCGTGCTGGAAGTCTAGCACGGCCTCGCCGGGCCCGGGGGGGCGCCCTAGACCGTAGTCTCGACGCCCGTCTCCATGCGCTCCGCGAGGCTGCGCCCAGCGGGCCGCCGGCGCGTCGGCTGGAAGATATTGCGCAGGTTCTTCAGGCCGAGCAGGAAGTCGTCGAGCATGCCGTAGCCCGACACGACCGCGTGCTGGTACCACAGGAACGCGAGCTGGGTGACCTCGAACACGCGGTTGCGCGGCAGGCGGATCAAGGCCCGGACAAGCGGCATTCCGAAGGGCACGTAGACCGCGACGTTGAAGAGCTTCTGCAGGTTGACGACCTCGCGCACGTCTTCGCGGATCATGTTCGAGTCGTGCTGGATCGAAGGGCCGATGTCCTTGCCCTCGTCGAGGCGCCCGAGCTCGAAGTCTTCCTTGCCGAGCGCCGTCGAGCGGAACGAGCGGTAGATCAGCACCGTGCAGCCGTTGGGCTTGATCTTTTTGTTCACGCGCACGGTCTCGAACATGTCGTCGAGCGTCTCCGCCGGCGAGCCCATGATGTTGTTCGTGCGGAACGTCAGCTTGTGCTTGCGCAGAAGCGGCGGGATGCCGAACACGACGTCGTCGGTGTAGCCCTTCTTGTAGATCTTGAGCCGTACGTCCTCGCTGCCGGACTCGAGCCCGAACTGCACCGACACGCAGCCCGCGCGCTTGAGCGCGATGATGTCGTCCTCGTCGAGGTAGTTGATGTTGATGTTGCAGGCGAACGGCAGGCCGACGCGCACGGGCCACTTCTCCGCGAACTCCGCCAGCCAGCCCGAGTACATGTTCAGCGCCGCGTCGCCGAAGTTGATCATCCGGAAGCCCGGATAGCGCGCGAGCACGTCGTTGATCTCGTCGCACAGGTAGTCGACGGACTTGGTGCGGTTGAACTTCTCGCCCTTCTTCCCGCTGACCCAGTCCTTCTTCATCGTGCCGACCGAGCAGTACGTGCACGAGTTCTGGCAGCCGCGGCTCGCGTGCACCTGCAGCACGCGCTTCGAGCGCAGGAACGGGTACTTGTAGAAGATGTCGACGTCCGGGAAGGGCAGCGTGTCGAGGTCTTGGATCACCGGCCGGATCGGGTTCTGCACCGGCACGCCGCCGACGCCGCGGTAAGCGACATTGGGAATGAGCTCGATGCTCTCGCCCCGCTCCCACGCTTCGACGAGCTCGAGCATGGCGTACTCGGCCTCGCCCTTGACCGTCGCGTCGATCACGTCGATGTGCTCGAGCGGCTCGAGGTCGTGGCTCGGGTGCGGCCCCCCCATCACGACCTTCAGCCTCGGATTCACCTGCTTCCAGCGCCGAATGTAGGGATAGGGCCACTCGTGCTGGCCGGTGGTCGCATAGATCGCGATCACGTCCGGGCGGAAGTCCGCGATGGCTTGGTAGTAGTCGCGCTCCTCGCTCGTGATGAACGCGTCGGTCTGGTGCCCGTGCTGTTTCAGCACCGCCGAGAGCACCTTGACGCCCTCGAACTCGTGGCAGGTCGTCAGGACGAAGGCGATGCGGGACATGGCGGGCTCGGAGCGTTCCTAGGAGTGCGCGCGGCGCGGCTCTCTGAGCATACCGCACGCGTACGTCCTTGTGCGGTGCGCAAGCCTTCGCGCTCGCACCTTACAACTCCTCGTCCATGGCACGCCCGCACGCGACTCCCCGGCGCGCACCGCGCGATCTCGACCGACTCTTCCGACCGCGCGCCGTCGCGGTGATCGGCGCCTCGCGCCGCCCCGGCTCGATCGGCTGGCAGGTGCTGCACAACCTCGTCACCGGCGGCTTCGAAGGCAAGGTCTTCCCGGTCAACCCGCACGCGGAGGTGCTGCACTCGATCAAGTGCCACCGGAGCGTCGTCTCGATTCCTGACGCCATCGACCTCGCGATCGTGACCGTTCCGAAGGCGCTCGTCCCGCGCGCGCTCGCCGACTGCGCGCGCAAGGGCGTCGGAGCCGTCGTGATCATCACGGCCGGCTTCAAGGAAACCGGCCCCGAAGGCGCAGCTGTCGAAGAGCGGCTCCTGCGTCTCGCTCGCAAGCACGGCATGAGGCTCGTCGGCCCCAACTGCATGGGCATCCAAAACGCGCAGGCGGACGTACGCCTCAACGCCTCGTTCTCGCGCAGCTTTCCGCGCTCGGGCCCGGTCGCCTTCGTGTCGCAGTCGGGCGCCATGGGCGAGGCGATCCTCGCGCACTCCGACCACCTCTCGCTCGGCGTGGCGATGTTCGTCTCGATGGGCAATCGCGCGGATGTGAGCGCCAACGACCTGCTCGAGTACTGGAGCGCCGACGCGTCGATTCGCTGCGTGCTGCTGTACCTCGAGAGCTTCGGCAACCCGCGCAAGTTCGTGCCCACGGCGCGGCGCGTGAGCCGCGAGAAGGCCATCGTGACGGTGAAAGCAGGGCGCTCGAGCGCCGGCGCGCGCGCGGCATCGAGCCACACGGGCTCGCTCGCGGGAGCGGACGTCGCGGCCGTCGCGCTGCTGAAGGAGTGCGGTGTGCAGCGCGTGAATTCGGTCGAGGAGCTGTTCGACGTCGGGCTCGCGCTCTCCAAGCTGCCGCTTCCGCAAGGGCCTCGCACCGCGGTGCTCACCAACGCCGGCGGGCCGGCGATCCTCGCCACGGACGCGATCGTCGGTTCCGGACTCGAGATGGCGCAGCTCTCGGAGGGCACGCGCGCCGCGCTGCGCTCGATCCTCGTGCCCGAGGCGAGCGTGCAGAATCCCGTCGACATGGTCGCCGGTGCGACCGAGCAGCACTACCGCGAGGCGCTCGCGGTGCTCTTGCGCGATGGCAACGTCGATCAGGTGGTCGTGATCTTCGTGCCGCCGATCACGCACGACGCAGTCGCCGTCGCGCGCGCCGTATTCGAGTCCGCGCGCGGATCGCGCCAGCCCGTCGTCGGCTGCTTCATGGCGCGCGACGAGGTGCTGCGCGCGATTGCCAGCGAAGCGGCGCAGGACTGGGTGCCCGTGTACCTGTACCCGGAGTCCGCGGTGCGCGCGCTCGCTGCGCTCGACGAACGCCGCCGCATCCTCGCGCGTCCCGAGGGACACGTCCGTCACTTCCGTGTCGACGCGAAGTCTGCCAACGCAGCACTGAAGCCCGGCTGGCTCGGGGTGAAGGCGCGGCGCGAGCTCGCGCGCGCCTACGGGATTCCCGCGGTGCCCGGCGGCCTCGCTCGAACACCGAAGGAAGCAGTCGCGCTCGCTGCCAAGGTCGGCTATCCGGTCGTCGCCAAGCTCTCCGCGCCATCGATCTCCCACAAGTCCGACGTAGGCGGCGTGCTCCTGAACCTCGCCGACGAAACCGCCGTACGCGCCGCCTTCGAGAAGCTGCGCCACCCCGACGCCGAGGGCGTCAATGTGCAGAAGATGCTGAAAGGTGGCCGCGAGGTCGTGATCGGCTTCACGCAGGATCAAAACTACGGCCCGGTGCTGATGTTCGGCCTCGGCGGCATCTACGTCGAGGTCCTCAAAGACGTCTCGTTCGCTCTATGCCCCGTGAGCGACGTACGCGCCCGCGAGCTCCTGCGCGAGATCAAGGGCTGGCCGATCCTCGCCGGCATTCGCGGCCAGGAAGGCATCGACGAGGACGCCCTCGTCGAGCTCATCCAGCGCCTCTCGCAACTCGCCATCGACCACCCCGAAATCGCCGAACTCGAGATCAACCCCGCGCTCGCCTTCCCCGATTCGCTCTGCGCCGTCGACATGCGCGTGCGTGTCGAGGCCTGAGGCGCACGCGCGGACATGACACACCTTGCGAGCCTCGAGGGCTCGCGCAGCGCGCGAAGTTGGCCGAAAATGAAGGCATGGTGAAGAGCGACGATCCCGCATCGAGCCTGAATTCTCCGCGACCCCAGCTTCCGCCGTGGGTCGTGCTGCACCTCCCCCACGACTCGACGGTCCTTCCAGAGTGGACGCTCGGCCAGTTTGCGGTGGATCGCGCGACGCTCGAGCGCGAGCTCGCGCTGCTCACGGACCACCACACCGAGCGGTTGTTCGGCGCCGGCCAGTCGTGTGCGCGCGTGAGGGCCGAGGCGAGCCGCGTCGTCGTCGATGTGGAACGCTTCGTCGAAGACTCGAAAGAGCGCATGGCGAAGCGCGGGCTGGGCGTGGTCTATCGCAAGACGTCGGACGGTCGAGCGCTGCGTCACCCCGTCGACGAGCGCACGCGGGAACGCCTACTCGCTGAGCTCTACTGGCCGCACCATGCGCGCCTCGAAGCGGCGGTCGAACGCGCGCTCGCCACGCACGGTCGCTGCCTCGTGCTCGACGGCCACAGCTTTCCGAAGGATCCGCTGCCCTTCGAGGATGCGCGCGCGAAGAGACCCGACATCTGCATCGGCACGGACGAGTTCCACACGCCCGCGGCGCTGCGCGATGACTTCGTCGAAGCGTTCGAGGCCGAAGGCTGGTCGGTCGAGGTCGACACGCCGTTCTCCGGGGCACTGGTGCCGCAGAAGAGCTATCGGCGCGACCCCCGCGTCCTCGCCGTGATGGTCGAGGTCCAGCGCGCGCTCTACATGGACGAAGAGTCGCTCACCCCGCGCGCCGATTTCGAGGACATCGCCGAGCGCGTCCAGCGCGCCTGCGCGCGCGCCGCCCGGCAAATCGACAGCTGACGCAGCGGGCAAGCCGGACTTCCCGCGCGCTGCCGAAAGGCCGGATTCGTCCGCTGGCTGGCGAGGTTCTGGCGCGGATCGCCGCGCGCGGCTAGGGTTCCCCGCCGCGCGCGCCGGGAGGGTGCGCCGCCAACCTCGGAGCCCCGCCATGTCGAAGGACCTGTACCCGGTCAAGCCGCACATCCAAGCCTCGGCGCACATCGCGTCGCTGGCTGACTACGAGGCCATGTACCGCCGCTCGCTCGAGAGCCCCGAGGCGTTCTGGGGCGAGCAGGCGATGGCGCTCGACTGGTTCCACCCTTGGACGACGGTCTTCGACGCTGACTACGAGGAAGTGGACTTTGCGTGGTTTTCCGGCGGGCGACTCAACGCCTGCTACAACTGCGTCGACCGGCACCTCGAGCAGCGCGGAGATCAAGACGCGATCGTGTGGGCCGCGGATGAGCCGGGCGTCTACCGCCACATCACCTACCGCGAGCTGAAGCATGAGGTGTGCCGCGTCGCGAACGTGCTGCTCGCCCACGGCGTGAAGAAGGGCGACCGCGTCTGCATCTACATGCCGATGATCCCCGAGACCGTCTACACGATGTTGGCGTGCGCGCGCATCGGCGCGGTGCACTCGGTCGTGTTCGGCGGCTTCTCGGCGGAATCGCTGCGCGATCGCATCGTCGACGCGCGCTGCAAGGTGCTCGTCACCGCCAACGAAGGCCTGCGCGGCGGGCGCAAGATCCCGCTCAAGGCGATCGCGGACAAGGCCGTCGACGGACTCTCGCTGGTCGAGACGGTGCTCGTCGCGCGGCGCACGGAGGTCGAGGTTCCGATGCAGGCGGGCCGCGACCACTGGCTCGACGTCGAGATGCGCCGCCAGCGCTCGACGTGTACGGTCGAGTGGATGGGCGCGGAGGATCCGCTCTTCATCCTCTACACCTCGGGCTCGACCGGGAAGCCCAAGGGCCTGATGCACACGACCGGCGGCTACATGGTCTACGCGTCGATGACGCACCGCCTCGTGTTCGACTACCACGACGGCGACATCTACTGCTGCGCGGCAGACGTGGGCTGGATCACGGGCCACAGCTACATCGTGTACGGGCCGCTGGCCAACGGCGCGACGACGGTGATGTTCGAGTCGACGCCGCTGTATCCCGACGCAAGTCGCTACTGGCAGCTCGTCGACGACCTCAAGATCAACATCTTCTACACGGCGCCCACGGCGCTGCGCGCGATCGCGCAGGCGGGCGATGCACCGGTGAAGAAGCACTCGCGCCAGTCGCTGCGCGTGCTCGGCTCGGTGGGCGAGCCGATCAATCCTGAGGTGTGGCGCTGGTACCACGACGTCGTCGGAGACGGACGCTGCACGATCGTCGACACGTGGTGGCAGACCGAGACCGGCGGAATCTTGATCACGCCGCTGCCGGGCGTGACGCCGACCAAGCCGGGCAGCGCGACGCTGCCGTTTTTCGGCGTCAAGCCGGTGGTGCTCGAGCCCGAGAGCGGCAAGTTGCTCGAGGGCAACGGCGTGTCGGGTGCGCTGTGCCTCGCATCGCCGTGGCCTGGGCAAGCGCGCACCGTGTGGGGCGATCACCAGCGCTTCAAGGAGACGTACTTCACGCAGTACAAGGGCCTGTACTTCACCGGCGACGGCTGCACGCGCGATGAAGACGGCTACTACTGGATCACGGGCCGCATCGACGACGTGCTCAACGTCTCGGGCCACCGGCTCGGCACGGCAGAGGTGGAGAGCGCGCTCGTCGCCCACGACGCCGTCGCGGAGGCCGCGGTCGTCGGCTATCCCCACGACATCAAGGGTCAAGGCATCTACGCCTACGTGCTGCTCAACTCGGCCTACGCGTCGACGAATCCGCGCGAGCTCGAGGGCGCTTTGAAGGAGCAGGTGCGTCAGAAGATCGGCGCGTTTGCGTCTCCGGACGTGATCCATGTCGCGCCGGGACTACCGAAGACGCGCTCAGGGAAAATCATGCGCCGCATCCTGCGCAAGATCGCTGCGGGCGAGTACACGGGCCTCGGCGACACTTCCACGCTCGCCGAGCCCGAAGTCGTCGACAAGCTCGTCGCCCAGCACAGCGCGCGCAAGTAGCGCCTCGTCACTTCGCGGCGTCGTGATCGTCGACAGGGTGCGTGAGCACCATGCCGCGCGCGTCGAGCTCGTGATCTCCGCGGCCTTCGCCTTGGAATTCGAGCACCACGCCGTCGAGCTTCCACGCCGCGGCCAGCTCGGGGAGCGCGTCGAGGTGCTCGACGCGGCGCAGCGAGAGCTCGATCTTCAAGTTGCGATCTCCGACGCGCGCGCGAACCTGCTGCGCGACCTCGGGCAAGGCGGCCTCCAGCTCGGCGAGCGTGTACACGAGCTCGAGCTCGGAGAACGAGCCATCGGGCAGGATGTCGAGCTCCGCTTCGCGCGGCAGGCCGATGACCGCAACCTCCCAGTTCTTGTCCTCGTTGTCCCACGCCCAGTCGCGCACGCTCGTCTTGCCCATGCGCGCGCAGAGCTTCGCGGCCGCGAGCTGCACCGTCGCGGGCACGTCCGCCTCGGCGGTCGGACGCTCCTCGAGTGCTCCAGGGGCGACCGAGTCCTTGCAGCCGGAAACGAGGGCGAGAGCCAGCAGGAACGAGGGCAGCGGTGCGTTCATGACGTCGTGGTACGGCGCACGACGCGCCGGAGCAAGCGAGCGCTGTACGATGTCCCGCGTGGAGTGCATCAAGATCCGATGAAGAGCGAACCTGCCCGTCTCGGCCCCGCGGCGCCGCTCGCCTGCCAGCGGATCGCGCTCCCGCGCCCATGAGTGACGTTCCCCCCAGCGACGAAGATCCGGTCGAGGAGTTGGTGTGCTCGTATCTCGACCGCACGGAGAGCGATCCGGCGAGCGCTCCGGGCGTGCTGGACGAACTGTGCGCAAGTGCGCCGCAGCACGCCGTCGAGCTGCGTCGGCGCGTCGAGGCACTCGTGTCGCGCGGCCTCTGGTCGTCGTCGTCGAGCGGTGAGAGCCCCAACGAGATCGGTGACTTCCGCATCCTCGAGCGGCTCGGGCAGGGCGGCATGGGTGTGGTGTTCCTCGCGGAACAAAAGAGCGTCGGCCGTCGCGTCGCTCTCAAGCTGGTGCGCGCCGAGCAGCTGATCTTGGGCAATGTGCGCGCGCGCTTCCTGCGCGAAGCACAGGCCGTGGCGCGACTCGACCACCCGGGCATCGTGCGCGTGCTCACCGCCGGCGAGCACGGGGGCGTGCCGTACCTCGCGATGGAGTACGTCGAGGGCTGCTCGCTCGATGCCCTCGTGGCGGCCTTCGCCGGGCGACAGCCCGCGCAGCTCACAGGCGCCGACGTGCGCGAAGTCATCGCACGACGCCTCGGCGACGCGGCCTCGAGAGCGCGCTGGGACGACGCGTTCTTCGCGCGCGGCTGGACCGAGCTGTGTGTCCGCATGGTGCAGGCGCTCGCCGAGGCGCTGCACCACGCGCACCAGCGCGGCGTCCTGCACCGCGACATCAAGCCGTCGAATGTTCTGCTGTCGCCCGATGGACGCGTGCGCCTGTGCGACTTCGGCCTCGCGGCGCTCGACGACTCCGCGCGTCTCACGGGCTCGGGCGCGCAGCTCGGCACGCTCGCCTACATGGCACCGGAGCAATTTCGGGGCGAGAGCGCCAAGATCACTCCCGCCACGGACGTCTACGCGCTCGGCATCACGCTGCACGAGCTTCTCGCGCTGCGCCATCCCTTCGTGAAGCCCGGAGAGAATGCGGTGCGCATGGCCGTGCTCGAGGCCGACGCGCCGCCGCTGCGCTCTCGCAATCGCAGCGTGCCCGCCGACATCGAGGTGATCTGCGCCAAGGCGCTCGAGCGGGATCCTGCGCGGCGTTACGCGAGCGCCGGCGACCTCGCGCGCGACCTCGGGCACGTGCTCGCCCTGCGACCGATCGAGGCGCGGCCGCCAAGTGTCGCGCGGCGCACGCTCAAGTGGATGCAGCGCCATCCCGCCGCGGCCGTCGGCAGCGCCCTCGGCGCGCTGCTGCTGCTCGCAGGTCCCGTGGGCTGGGAACTCTCGCGCAAGCGCTCGATGGACGAAGTCCGAGCCGCCTACGAGCGCTCGGAGCGCGACTTCCGCTCCGCGCTCGCGGCCATCGGGCACGTGCTGCGCGACACGGCAACCGAAGAACTCGAGGATGTCCCGCGCATGCAGCAAGCACGGCTGGTCGCGCTCGACCGAGCGCTCGCGCTGTTCGAGCAACTCGCGGCGACACGTATGGACGATGCCAGCGTGCTCGACGAGGGGCTCGACCTTCACGGATCCCGCGCGCGCGTGCTCGGCGATCTCGGGCGCGCGACCGAAGCCAACGGGGAGCATGCACGCGCGGTCGACTTCGCCCGGCAGGCCCAGCGCAGCGCGCCGAGCAACGAGCGCGTGTCACGGCTCTCCGCTGCTCTCGTGGCGCATGGCAAGAGTCTCAGCGCTCTCGGAAGGACGGCCGACGGCCTGCAGAGCATCGAAGAAGGTATCGCTCTCTGGCGCAGCCTCCCGGACACGGCGGGCGCAGGTGGATTCACGCAGGCGCTGCTGGCATACGCCGAGGCGCTCGTGATCCTCGGACGCAACGAGGCCGCGCGGCATCCGGCCGAGGAAGCCGTCGCGCGGGCGGAACGTGCCGCGCTTGCGAAGCCCGCGGATCCGCTCCCGCACTGGTCGCGCGGCCGCGGCCTCGGCTGGCTGACCGCGATCGAGGAGCGTGCCTCGCGGCAGTCGGAAGCACGCGACTACGCCGTCGCTGCGCTGTCCGCCTTCGAGCGAGCGGCGCAGCTGGATCCGACGGCCCGGTTCTATGCCTTTGACGTCGCCGAAGCCGAGGTCGACGCGTCGGATCCGCACTTCGAGCTCGGCGAGCTCGAGACGGCGGAGCGGCTGTTGCGCAGCGCGATCGAGCGCGTCGATGACCTGCTGCGCGACTTCCCCGACTCAGTTCGCTATCGGAACCTGCGCAGCTCGGCGCTCGAGAAGCTCGCCGTGCACAGGGCGCGATCCGGCGACGTGCGGGGCGCGCTGGAGCCGCAGCGGCAGTTGCTCGTCGAGCGCGAGCGCGAACTCGCTGCACACCCGGAGCGCTGTGACCTGCGCATACGAACGGCGCTCGCTCTCACAAACCTCGCGGCGAGCCTGACCGGGCTCGGCGAGGAACTCGACACGGTGCTGCCAGCCTACGCGCGACTCGAGAGCCTGCTCGAGAGTTGCGGCGAAGAGCCTGTCGCGACGACTGATGTCGGCAATCTGATCTCGAACGGACGCTACGGCCGCGCGCTGGCCCTGCTCGGCGCGGGTCGGCTGGTGGACGCGGTCGCAGCGATCGATCGCCACACCGAGACGATCGGGGAAAGCGCGGAGCGCACGCGCTACTCCGCGGATCTCTGGAACGAGCTCGCGCTCGCGCAGCGTCGAAGTGGCGCGGACGAGACCGAGGCGATCGCGCGGATGTTTGCGCTGCTCTCGAAGGCCGTCGACCGCGGCTACGACGTGCGTGCCGAGCTGGAGACGACTCCGGCGCTCGGGAGCTCTCGCACGGATCCGCGCTTCACGGCGCTCCTCGCGCGCATCCCGGCCGACTAGCGCCGCATCAGGTCGAACGACAGGCGCACGCCGCGCTTGCACAGCGGGCAGGAATCCGGGCGCCACAGGTTGCGGTCGCGGCGCGCGAGGACGTGGAAGGGCACGGCGAGCTCCCCGCCGAGCTTCGCTCCGTCGGTCCCGAGCTCGACCAGTGCGGCGAGCGCGACCACGCTCGCCCCGGCCTCGCGCAGGTCCTGTGCGGTCGAGCGACAGGCCGCGCCGGCATTGATCGCGTCGTCGAGGAGCAGCACGCGCGCCTCGCCGACGAGCGCGCGCAGCGAGGACGGCACGCGAAAGCGCGAGTCTGCGTCCGAGATGCGCTCCGAGAACACGCACGGAAGACCGAGCTCGGAAGCAACGAACTGCGCCACGAACGCGCCGCCGACCAGCGGGCCGCAGACAACCTCGGGGCGCTGCGGGTAGGCGAGGCGCGCAATCTCGCTCGCCCATGCGCGCATGTGCGGCGTGTGCGCGAGCAGTCGCTGCAGGTCGATCCACAAGTCGCCGTGGTGTCCGGACTCGTAGACGAAGTGGCCGTTGGCCGTCTGCAATTCGTGCTCGAGCTGCTCGCGGGCGTCGGGGAGCGGACGCATCGTCCAGATGCTAGCGCGCGCGCACGGCTCGCGCTGCGCAGGACTCTCCACCTTTCGAGAGCGTCCCCGTAGCATGAGACGCATCGCCATGGTTCGCACCGCGCTCGTCCAGACCTACCACCGCTACACGCAGTTCACGCACGTCCATCCGCTCGGGATCATGATGATCGCCGCGCAGGCGCGCGAGTCCGGGCACCCCGACGTGCACATCCTCGACATGAAGGTCGAGGACTGGGATCCGGAGCAGTGCGTGGAGGAGCTTGCGAAGCTCGCACCCGATGTCGTCGGCCTCTCGGCCATGACCTACGAGGCGGGCTGCCTGCACGCGCTCGCCAAGCTCGTGCGCGAGCGCCTGCCGCGCGCGGTGATCGTCGCCGGCGGGCCGCATCCGAGCGTGGCAGCCGAGGACGTGCTGCGCGACACCAACGTGGACCTCGTCGTGCGCGGCGAGGGCGAGTTCACCTTCGCGGAAGTGCTCGACGGCGTGGCCGCGGGACGTGCGGACTGGTCGGGCTGCCTCGGGCTCTCGTGGCGACGCGACGGCGCACTCGTGAACGAGCCTGACCGCGCGGCTCCGAAGGATCTGGACGCGCTGCCCTTTCCCGCGTGGGACCTGATCGACCACGCCAAGTACCACAAGGTGCCGCGCGGCGGCGTGATCTACGCACACAAGGAATTCGCAACGATCTTCAGCTCGCGCGCCTGCCCGTGGCGCTGCACCTACTGCCACAACAGCTACGGCAAGACCTTCCGCGATCGCTCCGCGGAGCACGTGCTCGCGGAGATCGACCTACTCGTCCTGAAGTACGGCGTGAAGGAGCTCGTCTTCATGGACGACATCTTCAACTTCAAGCCGGAGCGAGCGAAGAAGATCGCGCGCGGCATCCTCGAGCGCGGCTACAAGCTCGCGCTGACCTTCCCCAACGGTTTCCGCGGCGACATCCTCGACGAGGAGCTCGTGGTGCTGCTGAGGCAAGCCGGCATGTACCGCTGCATGGTCGCCGTCGAGTCGGCGAGTCCGCGCATCCAGAAGGTGATGAAGAAGAACCTGAAGATCGACAAGGTCGAGAAGATCGTCGACTTCATCGCTCGCCAAGGCGTGATGGTGCACGGCGCGTTCATGCTCGGCTTCCCCTCGGAGACCGAGGAGGAGATGCAGTCGACGATCGACTGGGCCGCGCGCTCGTCGTTCCACACCGCGGCGTTTTTCCGCGTGATTCCCTTCAAGGGCACCGAGCTCTTCCGCCAAGTCGAGAACGCCGGCTTCCAGCTCCCCCACGACTGGTCCGCCTACGAGCCCTACCAGACGCAGATCAACCTCTCGACCGTGCCCGAGAGCACGATCACGCGCCTGCGCAAGTCGGCCTACCGCCGCTTCTACTTCAACCCCGCGCGCCTGTGGCGCATCTTCAGCCTGATCCCCAACAAGACGAACATGCTGCCCTTCCTGACGCTCCTGTTCGCACGCCGCGCCTACGCCCGCTAGAGCGAACTGGGAAACTGCGCGGCGTACTTCGCGGGGTCGCTGTCGAACTCGCCCGGACAGTTGGGGCAGCAGAACGCGAACACGCGGCCTTCGAAGGTGCGCACGTACTTCGGGTTGATCGGCGAGCCCGTGACAGGGCACGTCGCATTCACGGGCGCGTTGGGATCCCCTGCGGGCGGGAGGTCGGGGATCGGAAGGTCGCTGGTGAACTTCGGCGCATCTTCGACTTGCGCGATCACGGCGTCGGGAGTGTCGCCGAAGTCGACGGCGAGTCCGGGGCGCGAGCGCAGACGCGCGATGGACTCCGGCGCGAGCGCGCAGCCCCACAGGTACAGGTGGCGCAGCTTCGGCAGCGCGAGCAGACGCTCCACGGACGCGTCGGTGATCGCGGTGCGCGCGAGGACGAGCTCCTCGACGTTCGGATGAGCTCCGAGCAGCGCGAGCTCCGCATCCCCCACGCGCGTGTCGCGCAGGTCGAGGCGCGTGAGGCCGGGCAGCGTGGCGCAGAAGGCGAGCGTGCCGGCGCCGACAGGGCTGCGCGCGAGCGCGAGCTCGGCCACTTGCGGACGAAGCGGCGAGAGCAAGTTGGCGACGAGCGCGTCCTGCGCGCGCGGCGCAATGGCCGCGAAGTCGATCCACAGACTCGTGGAGCCAAGCGCGATCGGCTGCACGTGCACGAGCTCGGCCCGCAGACGCGCGAGCAGAGCCGGATCCGCGGCGGCCACGGGCTTCGACTGCGCAGGCGCGTCCGTCGCGGGCGCGACGAGTCCCTCGACCTCGCCTTCGAACGGCGCACCGGCGGCGATCCAGCGCTCGAGCGCGAGCAGCTCGCTCGCCGCGGGCTGGGGCTTGTCGTCCGGCGGCATGTGCTCGTCGTCGGCGAGCGGCAGGTGCACGCGACGCAGGAGCTCGCTCGCCGCAGGATCGCCCGCGACGATGCTCGGACCGCTCGCGCCGCCCGCGCGAATCGCCGCGGGCGTGTGCAGGCGCAGTCCGCCCTTCGCGCGCTCCGCGCCGTGGCATCCCACGCAGCGCTGCGCGAGGATCGGAGCGATCACGGCCTCGTAGGCCGAGGCGCGCGGCGCAACGAGCGCGGTGCGCGTCTCGCCCGACTGACAAGAAACCAGCAGCCCCAACAGCGACGCGAGTGCAGCGCGCTTCATGCGAGCAGCTCCGGAATCACGCGCCCGGAGACGTCCGTGAGCCGATAGTCGCGGCCTTGGTGGCGATAGACGAGGCGCTCGTGGTCGAAGCCGAGCACGTGCAGCAAGGTCGCGTGCAGGTCGTGCACCGTGACCGGATTCTCGGCGATGTTGTAGCCGTAGTCGTCGGTCTTGCCGTAGCTGATGCCCGGCGCGATGCCACCGCCCGCGGCCCACACCGTGAACGCGCGCGGATGGTGATCGCGGCCGTAGTTCGTCTCGGTGAGCGTGCCTTGGCTGTACACGGTGCGACCGAATTCGCCCGCCCACAGGATCAGCGTCTCGTCGAGCAAGCCGCGGCGACGCAGGTCCTTGATCAGCGCCGCCTGCGCGCGGTCGACAGCCTTGGTCTGCAGCTGGATCTCGCCCGGCAGCCCGCCATGCTGGTCCCAGCCGCGCATGTAGAGCTGGATGAAGCGCACGCCGCGCTCGGCGAGCCGTCGCGCGAGCAGACAGTTCGCCGCGAACGTGCCGGGCTTGCGCACGTCGTCGCCGTACATCGCGAGCGTGCCCTCGTCCTCGTCGGAAAAGTCCGTGAGCTCCGGCACCGACATCTGCATGCGATAGGCCATCTCGGCCTGTGCGATGCGCGCATCGACCTCCGGGTCGAGGCTCTCGCGCGCTTCCTTTTCGTTGAGCGCGCCGACGAGATCGAGCATGCGGCGTCGGTCGAGCCGCGCCACGCCCGGCGGATCCTTCAGGTACAGCACCGGATCGCCGCTCGAACGCAGCTTGCAGCCCTGATGCTCGCTCGGCAGGAAGCCCGAGCCCCAAAAGCGCGCGGCCAACGCCTGCATGTTGCCTTGGCCCTGCGTGATCATCACCGCGAAGGTCGGCAGGTTCGCGTTGGCAGAGCCGAGCCCATAGCTCATCCACGAGCCGAAGCTCGGGCGACCGGGCTGCTGGTTGCCAGTCTGAAAGAACGTGATGCCGGGCTCGTGGTTGATCGCCTCGGTTTCCATCGAATGGATGAAGGCGATCTCGTTCGCGACGCTCGCGGTGTGCGGGAGGATCTCCGGGAGCCACACGCCACCGGTGCGGTTTTCCGCGCGCTGGAAGCGGAACATCGACGGTGCGACGGGGAAGCGCGTCTGGCCGCTCGTCATCGTCGTCAGGCGCTGGCCCTTGCGGATCGAGTCGGGCAGGTCTTGGTTGAAGCGCCGGCGCAGCTCGGGCTTGTAGTCGTAGAGATCGAGGTGACTCGGACCGCCCTCCATGTGCAGGTAGATCACGCGCTTCGCCTTCGGCGCAAAGTGCGGGCCGAGCGGCTGGGGCACATCCTGCGCGGCGAAAGCACTCGGACCGCCGAGCAGCGAGCCGAGCGACAGCGCGCCGAGCCCGGCGCCGATCGAGGTGGCGGCGCGGCCGAAGAAGCGGCGACGCGTGAGCGAGAGGTAGTGTTCTTCGATCGGGTTCATGGTCAGCCCCTGCAAATCGCGACGTCGAGGTTGAGCAGACTGGAGCAGAGAACGGTCCACGCGGCGAGTTCCACCGCATCGACATCCATAGGGAGCGGTGAATCGCCGACTTCGATGAGCGCCTTGGCATCCTCCGGCGCGTCTCGGTAGCGGGCGCGGAAGTCCGCCAGCGCCGCGCGCAGCAGCGCGAGTTCTTCTGCATCAGGCTCTTGCGCCGTCACGCGGCGGAACGCGCGCACGATGCGCTCGTCGTCGCCGCTGGCCTCGCCGAGCGTGCGCGTCGCCAGCGCGCGCGCGGCCTCGACGAACTGCTCGTCGTTCCAGAGCACCAGCGCCTGCAGCGGCGTGTTCGTCGCAATGCGCCGGATGTTGCAGAACTCGCGCGTGGGTGCATCGAGCGTGAGCATCGCGGGCGGCGGGCAGGCGCGCTTCCAGTACGTGTACAGGCTGCGCCGCCACAGCGCGTCGCCGGTGCCGCGCTCGTAAAGGCGCGTGTTCGACTGCGGCATCGCCACTTCCTGCCACAGACCCTCGGGCTGGTAGGGCTTCACCGAGGGACCGCCGAAGCGCTCGACCATCAGGCCCGACGTGTACAACGCGAGGTCGCGAATCGCTTCCGCATGCAGACGGCGGCGCGAGCCGCGCGCGAGCAGCGTGTTCTCGGGATCGCGCTCGGCGAGGTCTTCGCGGCGGCGCGAGACCTGCGCGTAGGCCTCGCTGGTGAGCAGGATGCGCAACATGTGCTGCACGTCCCAGCCACTCTCGCGGAACTCGACCGCGAGCCAGTCGAGCAGCTCCGGATGCGTCGGGAAGGCGCCCTGCAGGCCAAAGTCCTCGGTCGTCGCGACGATGCCCGCGCCGAACACGAGCTCCCAGATGCGGTTCACGGCCACGCGCGCTACGAGCGGATTGTCCGCCGCGAGCAGCCACTGCGCGAGCCCGATGCGATTGGCGGGCGAGCCCGCGGGCAGCGTGCCGAGGGCCGAGGGCACGCTGCGCGCAACGGGACGGCTCGTGTCCGGCTTGTCGTAAGCTCCGCGCATCAGCACGAACGTGTCGCGCGGCATCGCCGCCTCGCGCATCACCATCGTGCGCGGGATGCGCGCCTCGAGAGTGCGCAGCTCGCCCTCGAGCGCCGCGATGCGCTCGCTGCGCGCACGGTACGTCGGCGAAAAATCAGTGAGCCAGCGATCTTCGAGCCGTGCTTCGAGCTCCTTCCAGCGCGCCTCGCGCGGGAGGAGCGCCGCGACCAGCTCGCCGGAGAGCTCTCCGTCGCGACGCTTCTCGCGCCAGTAGAAGCCACCTTGACCACCGGTGTTGACGACCTTGAACACCACGCTGCGCGTGCCGCGCGCGAAGCTCGCCTTCGCGGCGTCCTGATCGGCCGCGGCCGCGCGATCGATCTGGTTCTTGTAGATCTCCGCGCCGTCGACGAAGACGCGCATCCCGTCGTCGCTGCCGAGCGCGAGCTCGAGCTCGCGCGCCGTCGGAACGAAAAGCCGCTTGGCCACATAGCAGTTGTTCGCCCCGCCGGGCAGCTCGTTGACGCGCCCGTCGAGGCGCCGCTCGTCGAACGACCAGCCCTTGCCGCCGAACTTGGCCGCGAGATCGAGGCTGGCAGCCGTCTCGGGACCGTCGGCGCGCTCGAACAGCTCGCTGCGCTCGCCGTTGAAGGGTCCGCACAGGTACCAGCCGCTCGAGGCGACGGGCAGGCGCGCGAGCAGAGCTTCACTCGCCGCCGACGTGCGCACGCGCACGCAGCCAAGCGTGTGGCGCGCATAGATCGACGAGTATTCGAGCGTCACGACAAGCTCGCTGCCGCCCTCGAAGCCGAACGGCTCGTCCGCGAGGAGCAGGAGCGCGCGCGAGCCTTCGCGCTGGTGCCCGTTGACGGCCCAGCCCAAGTTGTCGCCGCCCGCGAGCACGTTGACCGCGCGGAAGTCGCCATTGGGTTGCTCGTGGTCGGCCCAAGCCCATTCGAGCCGCAGCGTGCGACGTTGCGCTGGATCGAGACTCGACACGACTTCCGCGCGCACCTCGCTCAGGACCGCGTTGCCGTTTTCCGCGCGACCGACGCGGCCGTTCGGCAAGCTCGCGTGCGCGAGCGCCTCGACGAGCAGCAACCGCTGATCGGTCGCCTGCGTGCGCAGTCGCAGCACATGCGTGTCCGTGTCGGGATTCGCGCCGCTCGCGAGCACGGACCCGTCGGCCTGCACCGCGAGCGTCACACCCGCCGACGCGCCCGTTCCGAGGACTTCCGGCAGCGACCACGCGAGGCCCGCTCCGGCGATCTCCTCGTGGAAGCGCGCGAGCTCCGCGGCCTCGCCCGGCCCGCGCTCTCCGAGTCGCGCACGCTCGCCTTCGAGCTCGCCGCCGATGCGCGCGCGCTCCGCGAGGTCCGCCTCGCTCGGCACTTCGAGGAACGGCTCGAAGGCGCGGTTCGAGTCCGGCACCTGCGAATAGAGGCCCGGCTCCTCGTTGGAGTTGAAGTACGAAAACAGCGCGTAGTAGTCGGCCTGCGACAGCGGGTCGAACTTGTGGTCGTGGCAGCGCGCGCAGCCCATCGTGAGCCCGAGGAACACCGCGCCCGTCGTCGCCGTGCGATCGGCCGCGTACTCGATCTTGTATTCCTCGTCGATCGCGCCGCCTTCGTCGGTCGTCACGTGGTTGCGGTGGAAGCCGCTCGCCACCTTCTGGTCGAGCGTCGCATCGGGCAGGAGGTCGCCAGCGAGCTGCTCGAGCACGAACTGATCGAAGCGCATGTTGTCGCGGTAGGCGCGCAGCACCCAGTCGCGCCACGGCCAGATCTGGCGTCCGGCGTCCATGTGGATGCCGCTCGTGTCGGCATAGCGCGCGGCGTCGAGCCACGGCGTCGCCATGCGCTCGGCGTAGCGCGAGCGCCACGGCTCCTCGCTGAACATGCGGTCGATCCAGCGTTCGAGCTTGTCCGCGCGCGCGTCCGCCGCAAACGCATCGAGTTCCTCGAGCGTGGGCGGCAAGCCGGTGAGGTCGAGGAACACGCGGCGCAGCAGCGTCGCGGCGTCCGCGCGCGGACTCGGCTCCAGTCCCTCGTCCAGAAGGCGCGCGCGCAGAAAGCGGTCGACCGCGTTGCTCGACCACGCCTTGTCCGCAACCTTCGGCAGCGTGGGCCGGCGCGGCGCGACGAACGACCAGTGCGGCTCGTACTCCGCCCCGTCGTCGATCCAGCGGCGCACGAGCTCGAGTTCGTGCTCGTCGAGCGACTTCTTCTTGGCCGACGGCGGCGGCATGCGCACGAGCTCGTCGTGGCTCGTGAGTCGCCGCCAGACTTCGCTCTCCTCCGCACGCCCGGGGCGCAGCGCGGCGCGTCCCTCGCGCTCGGCGGTCGCGCCCTCGAACGTGTCGAGCCGCAGCCCGGCTTGCCGCTTGGCCTCGTCCGGACCGTGGCACGAAAAGCAGCGATCCGTGAGGATCGGACGCACGTCGCGGTCGTAGCTCACGCGCGCCGGCGCGCGCTCGCCCGCCGTCGCGGACGCTGCGAACGCAAGCGCTGCGAGCGCGATGGAGAGGAGCGCGGGAGCAGCCGGGCGGGACTCGCGAGGGGCGTGCGGCATGTTCGAAACCTCCGGGCTCGGAATCGTAGCCGCGGCCGTGCGTTCGTGGTGCGCGGCTTTCCCCTTCGGCGTGCCTAGAGATCGCCTTCCCCGAGCCACCTCTCGCCGTGCTCAGGGTTCCAGCGCGCGAGGCGCTCGAAGAGACGCGGGAGCGAACGCTCCTCGAGCACGAGCCGCCGGTTTCCGGCGCCGAGAAAGCCGCGCTCCGCCGCGCGATCGAACATCGCCGCCAGCGGCTCCCAATAGCCGTCGACGTCGAACAGCGCGATCGGCTTGGCGTGGAAGCCCAGCTGCGACCACGTCAGAACCTCGCACAGTTCGTCGAGCGTGCCGAAGCCTCCGGGAAGCGCCACGAAGGCGTCCGAGAGCTCGGCCATGAGCGCCTTGCGCTGGTGCATGGTGTCGACGACGTGCATTTCGCTCGCGCCTCGGTGCGCGAGCTCGCGCTCGAGGAGCGCGCGCGGGATCACGCCGATCACCCTGCCGCCGTGCGTGAGCGCCCCGTCGGCCACCGCCCCCATCAGACCGACGTTGCCGCCGCCATAGACGAGCTCGATTCCGCGGTGCGCGAGCTCGGCTCCGAGCTCGTGCGCGGCCTCGACGTAGCGGGACGAGTTGCCCGGATTGGCGCCACAGAACACGCAGATGCGTCGCATGGAGCGTTCCTAGCAGTCCCAGCTCGGTCCGGGAAGCGCGGGATGGCGGGATCCGTCCGCGCGCGCCGCGCGTACAACCTCGCAGGCCCGCCATGCGCGTCTTCTACACCGACCACTTCTCCGTCCCGCTGCCGCCGGGGCATCGCTTCCCGATGCACAAGTACGCGGCGCTGCGAGCGCGCTTGCTCGCGGAGTCGGTGCTCGCGCCCGAAGAGCTCTTCCCCGCCCGTCTCGCCCCCCTCGGGGCCGTGCTCGCCGTCCACGATCCCGAGTACGTGCGCGGCTACCTCGACGGCACGCTCGACCCCAAGGCGCTCGCGCGCATCGGTTTCCCGTGGTCCCCCGCGATGGTCGCACGCTCGCTCGCGAGCGCCGGAGGCACGCTGCTCGCCGCGCAGGCCGCACTCGAGGACGGTTTCGCCGGCGTGCTCGCCGGCGGCACACACCACGCCTACCGGGACGAGGGCTCGGGCTTCTGCGTGTTCAACGACATCGCGATCGCCGCGGTCGAGCTGCTCGAGCGCGGGGCCGCGGCGCGCGTGCTCGTCGTCGATCTCGACGTGCACCAAGGCGACGGAACGGCCTCGATCTTCGAGCGCGATGCGCGCGTGTTCACGTTCTCGATGCACGGCGAGCGCAACTTCCCCGCGCGCAAGCAGGTGAGCGACCTCGACGTGCCGCTGCGCGACCAGTGCGACGACGACGAGTTTCTCGCGCTGCTCGACGAGCACATGGCGCGTGCGTACGAGCGCGCGCAGCCGGACTTCGTCATCTACCAAGGCGGTGTCGATCCGCTCGCGCAAGACCGCCTCGGCCGCCTCGCGCTTTCGCACGCAGGACTGTTCGAGCGCGATCGGCGCGTGTTCGCCGCGGCGCGCGCGCGCGGCTTGCCGATCGTGGCGACACTCGGCGGCGGCTACAGCGAGCCCATCGATCCGACGCTCGAAGCGCACGTCAACACCTACCGCGCCGCGCGCGTGGTGTTTGGAGCGAGCTAGGCGGGGCCGAGGTCCGGGTACAGCGTCTGCACGCAGGTCGGGCAGATGCTGTGCGTGAAGCGCGCGGCGCCGCGGGCGACGAGGTAGTGCTCGAGCGGACGCCAGGCGCCGCCGTCGTCGCGAATCTGGCGGCAACCCGAGCAAATCGGCAGCAGCCCCTCGAGCTGGCGCACGCGATCGAGCGCGGTCTTCAGCTCGAGCACCGTGCGTTCGCGCGCGGCGTCAGCCGCGTCGCGCGCAGCGAGCGCCGCGCGCAGCTCGTCGAGCTTGCGACGCAGCTCGAGGCGATCGACGACCATCGCAGCGAGCTTCTGCAGCATCGCGACGGACTCCGCGCTCGCTGTGCGCGGAACGGTATCGATCACGCACAGCGTGCCGAGCGCGCTGCCCGAACCCGCGAGCAGCGGCGCGCCGACGTAGAAGCGAATGTGAGGCGCGCCCGTCACGAGCTCGTTCGCCGCGAAGCGCGGGTCGAGGCGCGCATCGGTCACCACGAGCGGTTCGTGCTCGAGGATCGCATGCGCGCAGAAGGCCACGTCGCGCGAAGTTTCGCAGGCCTCGAGGCCCACCTTGGCCTTGAACCACTGCCGCTCGGCATCGACGAGGCTGACGAACGCCATCGGCGCCGCGAAGAGGTGCGCCGCGAGCTGTACGAGCTCGTCGAAGCCCTGCTCGGGCTCGGTGTCGAGGATCGCGTAGCTGCGCAGGCGCGCGAGGCGCTGCTGCTCGTCGGAGGGAATCGGCGGCTTCACGGACAGGTGCACGGGGATGGGGGCCGAAACCGTACGGTGCCCCAGCATGTTTCAATGTCGAAAAGTCGCAAAATCCCGCGCTTCGGCCCGCGCAGGCCATCCACACTCTGGAACTAGCGCCCCCCAGCGCCGTCCCAGCGCTCCGCCTCGGCGATGCGCGCCCGCACGAAGGCTCTCAGCTCCGCTTCGCGGGCTTCGAAGGCCCGGTCCGCGCGGTCGAATTCGAGCCCGAGCTGAACCCGCGCGCGTCCGCGCGTGCGGTGGCGAAGGGACGCGCGCACTTCGAACGGCTCGGCGATGCCCGGCAGCGCGAAGCGCAAGGTCACCGTCGCCAGCTCCTCGAGCCCGCACAGCGCCTCGGCCGAACCGGAGACGGCCGCGCCGCCCTCGCTGAGATCGCACAGGACGCCCTCGCACGCGCGCTCGCCCCAGAGCACGAGCACGGCCGGACGGCGGTCGAAGGACGGCGGGATGCGCCGCTCGCGACGGCGGTTGAAGTGCCGGAAATACGCAGGATCGAGGCCCGCGAGCGCGCGCTGCGCATCGAGGAACTCCACGCCGTAGCGCACGTGCGCGGGCCCGTCCTTGCGCGAACCGACCACGCGCGCGGCGAGCACGACTTCCTGTCGCATGCCGCTGCAGATCGCGAGCTCGACGCGCTCCCCCACCGCGAGCACGCGGTCGAAGCGCGGCAGGCGGATGCCGGCGCCTTCGGCGGAGAGGTCGGCGAGCTCGACCCGGAATGGGGCGAGGCCCGCGACGCGCAGGATGAGGTCGAGCGGCTGCGCACCCCCGTTGCCGCGGCGGTACGTGGCTCGGTGGTCGTCCACGGCCGGCTGCGGCGAGGGCGGAACGGCGGGCTTGCGCCAGAAGAACATGCGTGCGGAACCTCCGCGGCGCTTTTCGAGCCCCCGGGGCGTCGCGCTTGACCTCCGCCCCACTTTCGCGCGGGCCCCCGGCTGCTACGGTGCCCCCATGCAGCTCCACACGCGCACCTTCTTCGGCGGCCGCTGGGTCGAGAGCCGCGGCGAGCCCCTGCAACTCGTCACCAACCCGGCCACGGAGGAGCCCCTCGCCCGCGTGCGCTCGAGCTCCCGCGCCGACGTCGACGAAGCCGTCGCCGCGGCCCGCGCCGCATGGCCCGCTTGGTCGCGCACCGCACCCGCCGAGCGCGCGGCGCACCTCAACGCCCTCTCGAAGGCGCTCGCGGCCCGACGCGACGAGCTCGGCGCCCTGATCACCGCGGAACTCGGCGCGCCGCTCGAGTTCTCGAAGCGCGTGCAGGCCGGCCTGCCGGTCGCAGTGCTCGGCTCCTACGCCGCGCTGCTCTCCGACTTCCGCTTCGAGGAAGAGCTCGGCAACTCGCTCGTGATCCGCCACAGCGCCGGCGTCGTCGCCGCGATCACGCCGTGGAACTACCCGCTGCACCAGATCGTCGCCAAAGTCGCGCCCGCGCTCGCGGCCGGCTGCACGCTGGTCGTGAAGCCGAGCGAGGTCTGCCCGCTGTCCGCGCTGCTCTTCGCGGAGGTGGTCGAGCGCTGCGGCCTGCCGCCGGGTGTCGTCAACTTGGTCTTCGGCTCCGGCCCGGACATCGGCGAGGCCCTCGCCTCGCACGCCGGCGTCGACCGCGTGTCCTTCACCGGCTCGACGCGCGCGGGACGGCGCGTGGCCGAGCTCGCGGCCCGCGACCTGCGGCGCTGCTCGCTCGAGCTCGGCGGCAAGAGCGCCGCACTCGCCCTCGACGACGCCGACCTCGCGCGCGCCGTGCCCGCGGTCGTCGCGGGCGCGTTCCAGAACTCCGGCCAGACCTGCAGCGCCCTGACGCGCCTGCTCGTGCCGCGCGCGCGCCTCGACGAGGCGACCGAACTCGCCGTGAAGGCCGCCGCTAGCCTGCGCGTCGGCGACCCGCTCGACCCCGCCACCCGCCTCGGGCCGCTCGTCAGCGCCGCCCAGCGCGAGCGCGTGCGCGGCTTCCTCGCCCGAGCGCGAGCCGACGGGGCGCATTTCTCCTGCGGCGGCCCCGAGGCGCCCGCCGGGCTCGAGCGCGGCTTCTACGTCTCCCCCACGGTCGTCGCGAACGTCGATCCGAAGGCCGAAATCGCGCGCGAGGAGGTCTTCGGGCCGGTGCTGTGCATCCTCCCCCACGACGGGGACGAGCACGCGATCGCGCTCGCCAACGACTCGGACTACGGTCTTAGCGGCGCGGTCTGGTCGAGGGACCCGGCCCGGGCCGAGCGCGTCGCGCGCGCCCTGCGCACCGGACAGGTCGACTTGAACGGCGGCAAGTGGAACCTCCACGCACCCTTCGGCGGCTTCAAGCGCTCCGGAATGGGGCGCGAGCTCGGCCGCTTCGGGCTCGAGGACTACACCGAGGTCCAGTCCCTCCAGCGCTAGGGCCCCGCGAGCGCCCTATGGAAATGCCCCCGCGCGCTCCCTACCCTCCGCGCTTGCTCCGCCGGTCGCGCAAGTGTCCGCGGGGCCTTTTTGGCATCTCCCAACACTCTCTCTTGCAACACAACCATCCATGAAGAAGAGCCTCATCGCCGCGTCGCTGGCCCTCGGCCTGTTCGGCGCGAGCTGCCTCGGCCCCAACAAGGCGTTCAACAGCGTCCACGACTGGAACATGAAGGTCACCGGCAACCGCTGGGCCAACGAAGCGATCTTCGTCGGCATGGTCATCATCCCGGTCTACCAGGTGTGCTTGCTCGCCGACTACGTCGTCATCAACTCGATCGAGTGGTGGACGGGCGAGAACCCGGTCAAGTGAGCTGACGCTCCGCTGCGGAGGCCCCTCGCGGGCCGACGCGGACCATGCGGCGCGCGCCCTGCCTCGGCGGGGTGCGCGCCGCGGCGCTTTCCCACGCGCAGCCGCGGTCCACGGCTAGGATTGGCCCCGTGCTGAAGAAGCTGAAGCTCGCGCCCGAGACGCAGTTCCTGATCCTCGCGGCCGCCGTGGGCGCCGCGGGAGCATTGCTCGACGCCGGTCTGCGCTGGCTGATCTCGCTCTCGCACCGCGTGTTCGTCTCGGGCACGAGCGAGCTCTTCACGCCGCTCGGGCTGGGCTGGAAGCCGCTTTTGTTCGTGCTCGCGCCGGCCCTCGGCGGGCTCGCCGTCGGCCTCCTAGGCCACTTCTCCCGCGCCGAAGTCGGCGGCTACGCCCTGCCCTCGTTCCTCGAGAAGGTGAACCTGCGGGTCGGCGACCTGCGGCCGCGACTGATCCTGCTGCGCTCGCTCGCCGCCGCGATCACGCTCGGCTCGGGCGGCTCGGCGGGCGTCGAGGGGCCGATCGCGTCGCTCGGCGGCGGCATCGCGGCTTGGATCGGGCGCGTGCGGCAGCTCGCGGGCGAGCGCCTGCGCGTGATGGTCGCCTGCGGGGCGAGCGCGGCGGTCGCGGCGGCCTACGGCGCGCCGATCGCGGGGGTGTTCTTCACGCAGGAGATCGTGCTCGCGGGCAACTACGACCTGCAGAACTTCGTGCGCGTGGTGGTCGCGGCGGGGTCCGCGACCGTGGTGGCGCGCGCGATCCGCGGCGATGCGCCGCTGTACGACGTGGCGCCCTTCGAGCTCGTGAGCGCCGGCGAGCTCGGCGCCTACCTCGCGCTCGGCCTCCTGTGCGGCCTCGTCGGAGCGCTCTTCGCGCGCCTGTTCTTCGCGACCAAGCGCCGCTTCGCGGCTTCGACCCTGCCCGCCCCGTGGCGCCCGGCGCTCGGCGGCGCGCTCGTCGGCCTGATCGCGCTGCTCTCGCCCGGCGTGCTCGGCACCGGCGAGGAAGTGGTCGAGGTCCTGCTGTCGATCGACCGCTCGACCACCGCGGCGATCCTCCTCGCGCTCGGCACGCTCGTCGTCGCCAAGGCGGTCGCGACCTCGCTCACGATCGGCTCCGGCGGCGCGGGCGGCATCTTCGGTCCATCGCTCGTCCTCGGAGCGGCGCTCGGGGCCGCGGTCGGCGGCGTGGCGGACCAGCTGTGGCACGAGGGCACCTCGATCCCGGGGCACTACGCGATGATCGGCATGGGCGCCCTGCTCGCGGCGACCGTGCGCGCGCCACTGACCTCGATCTTCCTCGTGTTCGAGCTCACGGGCTCCTCTTCGACGGCCGTGCTGCCCGCGATCCTCGCCGTCGCGGCCGCGCTGTACGTGGCGCACAAGTTCGAGCGCCACTCGATCGACGACGCCGAGCTCGCTTCGCGCGGCGTGCGGCTGCGCGAGGGCCGCGACCTGACGGCGCTCGACAGCGTCACGGCGGAGGAGGCCATGCACCCGGGCTTCGAGGGCGTCCCCGCCTCGACGGCCGCGCCGGCGCTGCAGGCGCTCGTGTCGCGCTCGCGCGCCAACTCCTTCGTGGTGGTCGACGAGCGCGACGAGATGGTCGGTCTGATCTCCCTGCAGGACCTGCGCCTGATCGACGAATCGACGGCGGCGCAGCTCGGACCGCTGACGATCGCCTCCGACCTGTGCGCGCGCCGGGTGGTGACGATCTTCGCGGACGAGCCCCTCTCGCTGGCCCTCACGCGCCTCGACGAGCACGGTTTCCGCCAGCTGCCGGTGGTCGCGCGCGAGAACCCGCGCCGGGTGGTCGGCATGCTCGAGCGCCAGCACATCCTCGCCGCCTACCGCCGTTCGCTCGCCCGCCGGAGCGAGGAGGGCGCCGCGGACGGTTCCGACGCTCCCTCCTGACGGTGTGGGGAGAGCCCGCGGGGGTGGGAACAGCCGCGCCCCGGGCTCGCTACAATCCGCGATTCGAGGGCTGTGCTTCCACGTCGCGGCGAGGCGACGTCGCAGCCCGCGCGAGAACCCCGAGGGCCGGGTGGCTCAGGAGTGCATGCCGTGGCGTCGATCCCCTCGTTCCTGTCCCCGACCGACACCTTTGTCCGCCGCCACATCGGCCCGAGCGACGCCGACGTCGCGGAGATGCTCGCCTCGATCAGCTCCAAGAGCCTCGACGCCCTGATGGAGGAGACCGTCCCGGGCGCGATCCGCATGCGCCGCCCCTTCGCGCTCGGCGGCGAGCGCGGCGAGCACGAGCTGATGGCCGAGCTGCGGCAGATCGCCGGCGGCAATCAGGTCTTCCGGAGCTTCATCGGGCTCGGCTACTACGGCACGATCACCCCGCCGGTGATCCTGCGCAACATCCTCGAGAACCCGGGCTGGTACACGCAGTACACGCCCTACCAAGCCGAGATCAGCCAAGGCCGCCTCGAGGCGCTGCTCAACTGGCAGACGATGGTGACCGACCTCACCGCGCTGCCGCTCTCCAACGCATCGCTGCTCGACGAGGGCACGGCCGCGGCCGAAGCGATGGCGATGTGCCACTCGGCGACCAAGGGCAAGCGCGCGACGTTCTTCGTCAGCGAGCGCTGCCTGCCGCAGACGATCGCGGTCGTGCAGACGCGCGCGGAGGCGCTGGGCTGGGACGTGATCGTCGGCGACCACGAGAGCTTCGACTTCGCCAAGCGGCCGGTGTTCGGCGCGCTCGTGCAGTACCCGACGGCCGATGGCGAGGTGCTCGACTACGCGCCGCTCGTTCACAAGGCCCACGACGCGGGCGCGCTGGTCGTCGTCGCGACGGACCTGCTCGCGCTCACCGTCCTGCGCGCTCCCGGCGAGTTCGGCGCCGACATCGCGGTCGGCTCGGCCCAGCGCTTCGGCGTCCCCATGGGCTACGGCGGCCCCCACGCCGCGTTCCTCGCGACGAAGGACACCTTCAAGCGCGACATGCCCGGCCGCCTGATCGGCGTGAGCAAGGACTCGCGCGGCAAGCCGGCCCTGCGCATGGCGCTGCAGACCCGCGAGCAGCACATCCGCCGCGAGAAGGCGACCAGCAACATCTGCACCGCGCAGGTGCTGCTCGCCGTTATGGCGGGCATGTACGCCGTCTACCACGGCCCCGACGGGCTGCGCGCGATCGCGGAGCGCGTGCACGCCTCGACGGCGCTGCTCGCGCGCGGCCTCGGCAAGCTCGGCTACAAGCTCGCGCACGGCCGCTACTTCGACACGCTGCGCGTGCAGCTCGGTGAGAAGCGCGCGGAGACGATCGTCGCCACGGCGCGCGGCAAGCAGGTCAACCTGCGCTGGATCGACGAGCACTCGGTCGGCATCTCGCTCGACGAGACGGTCACGGCGAACGACCTGCGCACGCTGTTCGAGATCTTCGGCGGCGAGGCGGGCGCGAAGCTCGACCTCGGCGAGCTCGGGACCGGCCTCGACACGTCGCTCCCGCTCGCGCGCACCTCGAGCTACCTCACGCACCCCGTGTTCCACCGCTACCACGCGGAGCACGAGATGCTGCGCTACATCCGCAAGCTCGAGGGCCGCGACCTGTCGCTCACGGCGGCGATGATCCCGCTCGGCTCGTGCACGATGAAGCTCAACGCGACGAGCGAGATGATCCCCGTCACGTGGAGCGAATTCGGCAACATCCACCCCTTCGCGCCGGTCGGGCAGGCCGCCGGCTACACGCGCCTGTTCGAGACGCTCGAGCACGCGCTGCGCGAGGTGACCGGCTTCGAAGGCATCTCGCTGCAGCCCAACGCGGGCTCGCAGGGCGAGTACGCGGGCCTGCTCGTGATCCGCGCGTGGCACCGCCACCGCGGCGAGCCGCACCGCAACGTGTGCCTGATTCCGACGAGCGCCCACGGCACGAACCCCGCGAGCGCCGTGATGGCCGGCATGCAGGTCGTCATCGTGGCCTGCGACGAGCACGGCAACGTCGACGTCGCCGACCTGCGCGCCAAGGCCGCCGCGAACTCGGCCAACCTCGCCGCGCTGATGGTGACCTACCCCTCGACCCACGGCGTGTTCGAGGAGTCGATCCGCGAGATTTGCGCGATCGTGCACGAGCACGGCGGGCAGGTCTACATGGACGGCGCCAACATGAACGCGCAGGTCGGCCTGTGCCGCCCCGGCGACTTCGGCGCCGACGTCTGCCACCTCAACCTGCACAAGACCTTCTGCATTCCGCACGGCGGCGGCGGCCCCGGCATGGGCCCGATCGGCGTGCGCGCGCACCTCGCGCCATTCCTGCCGACCCACCCGCTGGTCAAGACCGGCGGCGAGCGCGGCAGCGGCGCGGTCTCGGCCGCTCCGTGGGGCAGCGCGAGCATCCTCGTGATCCCGTGGGTCTACATCCAGCTGATGGGCGCCGCGGGCCTGCGCCGCGCGACCGAAGTCGCGATCCTCAACGCGAACTACATGGCCGAGCGCCTGCGCCCGCACTTCCCGATCCTCTACAGCGGCAAGAACGGCCGCGTGGCGCACGAGTTCATCATCGACCTGCGTCCCTTCGAGAAGAGCGCGGGCGTCGTGGCCGAGGACGTCGCCAAGCGCCTGATGGACTACGGCTTCCACTCGCCCACCATGTCGTTCCCTGTCGCGGGCACGCTGATGATCGAGCCCACCGAGTCCGAGTCGCGCGCCGAGCTCGACCGCCTGTGCGATGCACTGATCTCGATCCGCGCCGAGATCGCCGCCATCGAGGCCGGTCGCGCCGACCGCGTCGACAACCCGCTCAAGGGTGCGCCGCACACCGCGGACGTGGTGATCTCCGACGGCTGGAACCGCGCCTACTCCCGCGAGCAGGCCGCCTTCCCGGCGCCGTGGACGCGCGAGCGCAAGTTCTGGCCCTTCGTCGGCCGCGTCGACAACGGCTACGGCGACCGCAACCTCGTCTGCACCTGTCTGCCGATCGAGGCCTACGCCGACGCGCCGAGCGACGCGCAGGGCGTGCTGGCGAGCACCGGAGCCTGAGCACGCCCGCCGTGGGACTCCTGCGCAAGCTGCTCGCACTCCTGCACCTGCAGGGCCACGGCGAATTGCTCGCCGTCGGCGCGCGCGCGCCCGCGTTCGAGCTCCCCGACCACACCGGAACGACCGTGCGCCTCGCGGACTTCGCGGGCCGCACGGTCGTCCTGTGGTTCTACCCCAAGGCCGACACGCCCGGCTGAACGCTGCAGGGCTGCGGGTTCCGTGATCGAGCCCGCGAATATGGAGAGCGCGGCATCGAGGTCCTCGGCGTCTCGTTCGACGCGCCGGAGCGCAACCGCGCCTTCGCCGAGAAGTTCTCGTTCCCCTTCCGCCTGCTGAGCGACACCTCGCGCGACGTCGCGATCGCCTACGGCGCCGCCCGCTCGCGCAGCGACCGCTTCCCCGCGCGCTACACCTACGTGATCGGCCCCGACGGCAGCATCCTCGAGGCCCTCGACACGAGCTCGCCCGCCTCGCAGGCCGCCGAGATTCTCGCCCGCCGCTAGAAGCGAAACGTCGTGCCGAACTTGAGCGCGACTTCGGTGGTCGTGCCGACGAAGTGCGGGCCCGCGCTCGACCAGCCTTGGTTGAGCACGAGGTAGGCCTGTGTGCCGGGCTGGAAGATCCACCAAAGGCGGCTGTTCCAGCCGACCGCCTCGCTGACCGTGTCCCACTGCACGTAGTTGGTCCACGACACGTCGTTGCTCGCGAACAGCGCGAAGCGCAGGCGCGCGATGTCGACCGTGAAGGAGCCATCGGCGAGGCGCGCGTCGGTGCGCTCCCACTCGGTCGAGGCGAGGAAATGCCCGCTCGGGCGCCATGCGAGCGACGCGAACCACTCTTCCGCGTGACCGTCCCAGTATTCGCCCGCCGAGAACGATCCTTCCACGGAGAGCTCGCGACGGTCGGACGTCTCGGCCTCGATGCGCGCGCGATCGAAGCGATAGTCGCCGCTCGCGATGTCGATTCCGTCTTGGATTTCGAACGACTGGAGCAGCACCTCGCGCGTCGCCACGAGCTCGAGCCGCACGGAGTCATTGCTCTCGAAGTACAGACCCAACGGCTGGATCTCGGCCTCGAACGTCTGCGTTTCGCCGTCGATGCCCGTCACCCAGTTGGCCTCGACCTGCGCCTCGTATTGCCGCACGAGCTCGCCGTTGAGCCGCGGTCTCCACGTGTAGTTGCCGTCGTGCCGCCGAATTCCCGTGCGCGCCACGAAGCCGAGCTTGGGATCGAAGTCCTCTTCGATGGTCGCCGTGCCGACGCTCCAATTGAATTGATCGTTGGGGTACGAAAGCCGTCCGGCCCATGCCATGTCCTTGTCGCCGCCGCCCGCGTTGTCCGTGCGCAGCAGGTAGGAATTCCAGCGCAGGGTGCCATCGCCGAGGAATTCATTGGTGCGCAGGTTGAGGTCCGCGCCGTAGGTGTCGGCGCGCTCGCCCGAGGATGGGTCGCCGCTGGTCCAGATCACGCCGACGTCGGACTGCTCGAGGATGTTGCGCGAGACGCGCCCCGTGAACAGGTTGCGACCCTGCTGGGTGTCGCTGTCGCCGGTCTGAGCATCGAGGACGCCGAAGTTCCAGCCGTCCGTCTGGCCGGTGAGCTTCGCCGCGGCGTCGATCGGCACCTTCTCCCGATTCTGGTCGAGTCCGATGCGGCGCGAGAAGAACGGGATCACGTCCGTCGAGCCGCCGAACTGGAACACGCCCGAGTCCTCGAGGAAGAAGTCGCGGCGCTCGGGGAAGAACAAGGGAAAGCGCGTCAGGTTGACGCGCCGCTCATCGACCTCGGTCTCGGCAAAGTCGGTGTTGAGCGAGAGCGACAGCTTGGTGTTGGGCGTGATCTTCCAGAACAGGTCGGCCCCCGCCTGCAGGTCCTCGCCACTCGAGTCGCTGCGGTGGTCGCGCGTGAGGCGCCCGACCGCGAAAGGCACGACGTCGAGGCCGAGCCCTTGGTGCAGGCCTTCGAACCCCGTGAGCGTGCCTGCGTTCGCGACCCAAAAGAACGCGATGCGCGGATCCGGGCTCGCCCAGCGCGCTTCCTCCGTGCGACGCCGGATGAGGCGCCGCAGGTTGAAGCCCCACGAGGTCTGGCGCGGATCGAAGTTGATCGTGGCGAACGGGATCGCGAGCTCCGCCTGCCAGCCGCGCTGGGTGATGCGCGCGTGGCCGTGGAAAATGCCGTCCCAAGGCTTGTTGAACGTGGCGCCGTTGCGCGTGACGAGCGCATCTCCGAGCGAACCCGCCGCGCCGATCTGGAACCAAAAGGCGTTGCGGCGATCGAGAAACGGGTCGATCAGGATCTCGACGCGATCATCGGGGTCGAGGTTCGCATCGCGCTGCATCTGAGTCGCGCGAATGCCAGACGGGTCGGAGTCGTCGCACCACAGCGCGAGGTAGAGGTTCTGCTCGTCGTAGCACAGCTTCACCACCGTCGGCTCGCTCGGCGCCGCGCCGCGCACGGGCTCGACCTGCACGAGGGCCCCTAGCTCGCCGGCGATGGCCCAGATCTCGTCGGACAGATCGCCGTCGACGGTCGGCGCGCGTTCGGACTCCACGATGCGGTGCACACGGCTCTCCGGGACCGATGCAACCTGCGGCGGCAACGGTGCGGCGAGCGCGGCGAGCAGCGCGGTGAGCATCACGGTGGAACGCGCGCCCTACTCGAAGCGCCCGCGAACGAGCGCCTGACCTTCTCGCACATGCCAGCGCCCGAGGGCCATCACGTCGCGCACGCGATGCTCGGGGTCGAGCACCACAAGGTCCGCGTCGGCGCCCACCTCGATGCGCCCCTTGCCCATGAGCCGCAGCGCGCTCGCGACGTTCGACGTGAACGCCGGCAAGACGCACTCGGGAGGCCAGCCCCGCACGAGCATTTCGCGCAGCGTGTCCGCGAGCGAGGCCGGCTCCCCCACGCCCCAGCGCGTGATGCGTCCGTGCTCGTCGAAGTGCGGCAGGCAACCACCCGCATCCGAGCTCACGGTCACGCGCGTCGGCTCCAGCTCGTCCTCGAGATAGCGCGTGAGCGCGTCCGGCGCGCTCCACGCGTCCTCGCCTTCCTCCACGGGAAACGCGGTGATGTCGATCGTCACGCCGTCCTCGACGAGCTCGAGCGCTTCCTCGAACAATGCGCGCTTGCGATTGACGTGCGTCGGATGGAACACGCGCGCCGGGAGCTCCGAGCCTTCGAGGGCCTTGCGCACGAGCTCGAGCCCGCGCGCGCCGTCGCCCAAGTGCAGGTGCAGCACGCCTGCCTTGCCCGTCATGAGCCCGGCGACGTGGCACTCCGCCGCGATGCGCAGAAACTCGTCGAGCGTCGGCTGGCTCGAGCGATGGTCGCTGAGCGCGAGCTCGCCGAAGCCGATCACGCGATCGATGTGCACGATGTCGCCGCGAACGCTTCCGGTGAGCGTCGTCGGCGGCAGGTGGTAGCCGCCCGTCCAGCACCACGCCGAGAGCCCTTCCTCGCACAGCGCGCGAGCGCCCGCGACGAGCTGGCCCGTCGTGCGCACGCAGTCGTCCGTGCCGAGCAGCCCGACCACACTCGTGACGCCAGCGCGCGTGAAGCGCGAGAGCGCGACCGCGGGCACGCGGCTCGCGTAGCCAGCCTCGCCGCCGCCTCCGACGATGTGCGCGTGCGCATCGACGAGGCCCGGCACGAGCCGCAGGCCGCCGAGATCGACGACGTTCGCGGGCAGCGCATCGGGGAGCTCGAGGTCGTCCTCGCCGATCCACAGGATCTTGCCGCCGCCGACGAGCAGGTTGCGCCGTCCGAGCGGCGCGGGCGCGTAGACGTCGACGTCGAGCAGGAGTTCGAGCATCGGGGGGGGCTCCGTGGCGCTCAACACCAAGCGTTGTTGAGCACTTCGCCCATGCCACCGGCGCCCGGTACGATGTAGCCGTGCTCGTTGAGCCCGTGTTCCTCGCTCCAGCGCTCGCCCGGCAGGCGCGCGAGCACTTCGGGGCTCGACAGCCCGCGATCGAGCCGCGCCGTGTAGATCACGACGTCCTCGACGGCATCGAGCACCGCGCGCAGGTACTCCGGCGTGGCGATCATCGGCATCGCGATCACGCGCGCCGGCTTGCCGTGGTGACGGCGGTAGTGGTCGATCGCGCGAATCGTCGTCGAGCCCGTCGCGCCCATCGGATCCGGCAGCAGCAGGATCGAGCCGTCGACGGTGCCGCCGATCTTCGAGCCCGACAGGTCGACGCCGACGACATGCCCGGCGGCGTCGGACTTGCGCGCCATGTTCAGGTGATCGAGGCGGATGTTCTCGTCGGGCAGCACGGCCGTGAGCATCTCGAAGCACACTTGGCTCGGCACGATGCCCGCGCGAATGATGTCGACGATCACGATGCGCGTGGCTGGATCGAGCACGTCTCCGCGGTACACGCCCTCGACAGGATGCAGGTCCTGCATGCGCGTCGGCTCCTCGGTGCGCACGCGCGGCAGGTCATGGCCGGCGACGTTCGCCAGCATGATCTGATAGACGCGCCGCAGCGTGGCGGTCATCTCCGGATGCCGGATGCGCTTGCCCGAGAGCTTCGAGAGCGCCGTCAGGAGATACAGGTTGTCGAGGATGTGCACCTTCGGGCCGTAGCCGTGAGCGAGCTCCCAGCCACTGCCGCTCTCGCGCTTGCGCTGCTCTAGCATGACGGACGCATCCTGCATGGAACTCACCTCGCGGCCTGTACGCCCTGCGCCAGCGCCTCGACGAGGCGCAGCACATCGCGCGCCGCGGTCGAGCACAGCGCCACGCGCACGGCGCCCTGGATCGGAACGATGAACACGCCGAGCTCGCGCATGCGCGCCGCGGCCGATTCGGGCTCGCTCGCGAACACCGACACGAAGAACCCGCCCTCGTAGCGTGGATAGCGCAGGCCCTTCGCTCCGGCCGCGGCATTGAACGCGCGCACGCGCTCGGCTAGCAGCGCGACGAGCTGCGCGCGCTCCGCGTCCACGCGCATCCGCAGCGCCGGATCCGCGAGGATCGAGCCGATCGCGAGCATCCCGGCATGGTTGCAGTTCGACCACGTTCCGCGGCACGAGTACGAGAGCGCGTTGCCGACGCGTCGGCGCGTCTCCGCATCCGGATGCACCGCGACGAGCGCGCCGACGCGCGCGCCGTACTGGGCAAAGGACTTCGAAGCGGTCCACGCCACGAGCAGCAGCGCCTCGCCCACGAGCTTCGCGACGTGCTCGACCCAACGCTCGGCAGCCGGCCCGCCAAACTTCGCGTAGGCGTGGTCGACGAGCAGCGCGACCGGCGCGCGCTCCGCCGCCGCGCGCACGATGCGCACGACCTCGCTCCACTCCGCATCGTCGAGCGAGTAGCCCGTCGGGTTGTGGCAGGGCGAGTTGAGCACCACCAGCGCGCGGCCCTGCGCCGCGATCTGCGCCGACAGCGCGCGCTCGAAGTCCTGCGCATCGAAACGGCCGTCGGCGCCAAACATGCGGAAGGTCTCGACGCGCCGCCGCGTGTGCTCGGCGAGCGTGTGGTATGGACCCCAGTAGTACTCGGTCGTGAGCAGCGCCTGCCCCGGCTCGAGCACGTTGACGATCGCATGGTGCAGCGCGCCAGTGCCGCCCGGCGTCGCCACCGCCGTCGCCGCGCGTGCGAGCTCGCCCGTGCCGAACAGGTCCGCGACCACGGACGCGAGGAAGCTCGCCTCGCCCGCGATCGGCGCGTAGGCCGCGGCGCGACGCGGATCGACCGCGCGGAGCGCCTCGGCGACCGCCGGCATCACGGCCAGCTTGCCGTCGTCGTCCATCAGCGCGCCCAGCGTGGCATTGACGACCGACTCGCCGGCCTTGGCGCGCCGCTGCGCCTCCGCGTTCAGCGCAAAGATCGGATCGTCGGCCGGGCGCGAGCGAGCGGCCGCGACGAGGAGGTCGAGAGAGTTGCGGGTCGGGGCGGAGGACATCGACGGGGCGCCTTGGAGACGCGCAGGAACGGGGGGCCAACCGAGCCCCGAAACGGACGCGCGCGGGCCGTGGAGGATATCCGATCGCATGCGCACTCGCTCGCGCGGCGCATGCCGCCCAACTCAGCGCCGCTGGCCGGGCGTATCGGCCGTTCCCGGACCGCCGTAGAGACCCCGCTGCACCGAGTCGAGCGCCTCGCGCTCGCGCACGTCCAGCTTGCGCTCCGCATAGGTGCGATGGTCATGGGACCGAATGCCCCGCAGAGCGAGAAAACGGTCGTACCACGGCCGCGACTCGACCAGCCCGAACAGGAAGTCCGTCGAGTGGGCCAGCGCCCACACCGCGTCGGGATCGAGCGGATCGAGCGCCAGCGCCTGCTGCGCGCGCAGCCGCGCTCCGCGCATGCGTTCGCTGCGCGAGAGCTTCTGCACGTCCGGCGGCGCCTGCTTCGCGACCTCGGAGTCGGGCAGCCACAAAAGCGCCTCGTCGCGCAGCGGCACCGACTCCGCGAACAGCCGCGCGCGCCAGTCGAGCAACTCTGCGCAGGACTTGCGCAGGCGCGAGGTGAACGTCGCGCCGGCCATCGCGCTCTCGACGCTCGCGAGCAGCTCGAGCTCGCGCGCGAGTCCCGCGCGCCGCACCTGCTCGCCTTCCGACGCGCGCGCGATCGTCGTGAGCGACTGCGCGCGCCGTGCGACCTCGGCCTCGTCGCCGCCCTGGCGCAGCGCGCGCAGGTCGTTGCGCATCGCGCGCAGGAAGCTCGCCGCCAAGTCGATGCGCGCCGCGATGTTCGTCGCCTCGTCCTGAGTGAGCAACACGAAGCCCTCGGTGGCGCCGCGCAGGACGGCCATCCCGCGGCGCAGCTCGAGGAGCTCGAGCTCGAGCGAGCTCGTCACCTGCCGTCGCAGGCGCAGCCGCAAGTCGCTCGCGACCTGCGCGCGCAGCTCGCCCGGTCGACCCGCCGTCGCGAAGGCTGCCAGCGGATCGCGCAGCGCGCTGTCGAGCTCGCGCTGGACATCCGCGAGCGACGGCTCCCGCGCGGGATCGAGCAGCGCGAGGTACCCGCGCTCGCGGTAGCGCTCGAGCGCTCCGGCGACGAGCACCGACAGTTCGCTCGGCAGGTTGTCGAGCTCCGCGAGCAGGGCGCGCTCGCTATCGCGCGTCGAACGCACTGTCGCGAGCACTTCGGAGAGCTGGGCCCGCGAACCGAAGCCGCGCCGTCCATCGGGCGCGACGGACCCCTCCTGCCGCGCGAACGCGAGCGAGGAGAGCGCGACGAGCGCGAGAGCGCGTTGGAGGATCGACACCGGTTTCCCTCAAAGCCCTGTCCGCGGCTTCGACAGCGGTCACGATCGCACACGGTCGGCTCCGCGGGGAGCCACGGCTCGGCGCGACTCAGGCGAATGGGCCGGCGGCCTCGGACTCGGGCGCGCTGGCCTCGGCCGCGGGCTCCGCCGCGCCGAAGGGCCCGGCGGCACCCCCGTCTAGCACGGCCGGAGAGCCGGCGGGAGCGCCGACCGCGACGGGCTCGAGCGCCTGCTCGCGCGCCCAGGCCTCCATGCGCTCCTCTTCCGGCAGCGGCGCGAGTTCCCCCTGCGGTTCTCCCTGCGGCTCCGCGGGCGAGAAGCGCGCCGCGGACAGCTGGGAGCGGCGCGGCAGCAGCGTGAACGTGCGCAGCTCGGGCTCGGACTCGACGCGCGCGTCGGCGAGGCGCCGCGCGAGGAACTGCAGCCGCACGACGCGCGTCACGGGCACTTCGAGCGAACGCGCGAGCTCGAGCGCATCGGCGCGGGCGAGATCCTCGACGCGCTCGATGCCGAGCGAGCGCAGGCGCAGGCACAGAGACGAGTCGAGACCGTCGAGCAACTCGGGGCGCAGCTGGGCGTCACCTTCCTCGAGCGCAGCGAGCTCCGGCTCCAGCGCGGGCTCCGCGACGGACGCCGCCGACTCCGGCTCCGGCGGCAGCTCGTGCGACTCGATCGCGGGCGCGGGTCCCCCGAACTCGCCGATGCGAGCCGCGAGCTCGCGCGCCTCGCGCTGGAAGCGCTCCGCTGCGGGACGGCGCGTGCGCAGGGCGCGTGCGAGCTTGGTGGGCTCGAGGCACAGCACGTCGTCGCAAGTGCGACAGCCGGCGTCGCGCAGCCGACGCAGCGTCACCGGGCCTTGGCCGTAGAGATTGCAGAGCAGAGCCAGCGAGTCCATGTGGTGATCCTGGAGCGTCGTGCGCGTCAGGCGCCGACCGGGGTCAGGGCGAGCTCGTCGGCGAGCGCCGCGAAGTCTTGGGCCGCAGAAGAGCGCGGCGCGAGGAGCTGGATCGGGACGCCCGCGCCCGCCGCCTCGCGCAGCCGCGCGCTCGAGCGAATCGCGGTGTCGTAGAGCCGCGTGCCGAAGCGCGCCTGCATCGCGATCAACACCTCGCGCGCGATGCGCAGGCGGCGATCGAACATCGTGGCGACGACGCGCAGCTCGGGCGCATGCCGTGAAGCCGCGAGCGTCTCGTCGACGATGTCTTGCGCTTTGAGCGCACCCTGCAGCGCAAACGCGCCCGTCTCGACCGTGAGCAGCACGGTGTCGCAGGCGCGGATCGCGTTGGCGGTGAGCAGGCCGTCGGCGCGCGGCGGGCAGTCGAGCAGGCACTCGTCGAAGCGACCAGCGAGCGGCCCGAGCGCGCGGCGCAGCGCACCCTCGGCGCCGAGCTCGCGCGCGGCGCGCTCCTCGAACTCCGCGAGCCGTCCGTGGCTCGGAATCAGCGTGATGCCGCCCGGAGCCGCATGCAGCGCATCGAGCGCGCGCACTTCCCCGGTGAGCACTTCGAGCGCACACGGCGAATCCTCGGCCTCGCTCGAGAGGCCGAGCGTCGCGTGTGCCTGCGGATCGAGATCGATCAAGAGCACGCGCCGTCCGCGCGCAGCGAGCGCGCCCGCGAGGTGAATCGCGGTCGTGGTCTTGCCGGAGCCGCCCTTGTGGTTGGCGAGCGCGTAGGTGCGCATGCGGCGAGGTTCGGGCGCGGCGTCGGAGCGCGGCGATTGGGCGCGGGTCTTCACGGCGTGAGTTCGTTGTCGGTGCGTTTCAGCGCAGCGCGCGAGCGGCGCGCTCGAAGAACGGGGAGACACTACGCGACGTCTCGATGCGATTCCAGCGCGCCACCGACGAGAGCGCGTGCGCCGCGCGCGACGTCGGCGCGTGCAAGCACACCGGCACGCGCGCGTCGACGCTCGCGCTCACCGCGGCATCCGCCGGCACGACGCCGACCTGCTCGGGTTCGTTTCCGAGGAAGCGCTTGCACACATCGCGGAAACGCTGCCACGCGGCGTCGGCGCTCTCGCGATCGGGCACGCGGTTCAGCACCATGCCGACGTGCAGGTCGGGATTGACCATCTTGCCGCGCTTGTAGACCGCATAGGCGTCGGACAAGCCGGTGATCTCGTGGCTCGTGACGAGCAACAGCGAAGTGGACGCAGCGAGGTGCGCCAGCGTCGCGTAGCCGATGCCGGCGCCGTGGTCGATCAGGATCAGGTCGAACTCGTCCTCGAGCGGACGCAGCGCCTTGAAGAGCCGCTCGAGCTCGCGGCGCGTCGGATTCGCCAGTCCGTGGCGCCCGACGCCGCCCGAGAGCAGCTTGAGCCCGTGCGGACCGGTGACGAGCGCCTCGCGCGCGCCGACGCGACCCTCGACGATGTGCCCGAGGTCGAACTGCGGCGCGAGACCGAGCAGCAGGTGATCGTTGGCGAGCCCGGCGTCGAAGTCGACGAGCAGCACGCGCTCGCCCTGCTGCGCTCGCAGCACCGCGAGGTTGGTCGACACGACGCTCTTGCCCGTGCCGCCCTTGCCGCTGGCGATCGAGACCACCCGCGCCGTTTGGGGCGTGCTCTCGCGCATGCGCCGTTCCGTATCGAGGATCTTCTTCAGCGGATTGCGCCGCAACAGGTCGAGAGAAAGTTCAAGCATCGGGGGGTACAGGGACTCTGCAAATCCCGCGGCCCCGCGTCAACGCTCGAAAAGCGCTCGCGTCGCTGGCGCTAGTGCATGCGCGCCGGCTCGCCGATGCGGTGCAGCTTCATCACGTTGGTCGAGCGGGACACTCCCAGCGGCACGCCGGCGACGAAGATGACCTCTTCGCCATGCAGGCAGATGCGCCGCTCGACGAGCATGTTCTGGGCCTCGTGCAGCATGTCCTCGAGGCTCGTTTCACGGTCGCACAGGATCGGCCGCACGTGGCTCAGGATCGTCATCGCCTGCAGGGTGCGCTCGTTGGGCGTCATGGCGATGATCTCGGCGTTCACCCGGTAGCGCGACAGGAGGCGCACGGTGTTGCCGGTCTCGGTGAAGCAGATGATCTTGTGGATCGAGAGCGCCTCGGCGGCCTGCGCGGCGGCGAGGGCGGTCGCATTCGAGAAGGTCGGCTCGTTCTGGCGGAAGCCGGCCCGCGGCAGCTCGTGGTAGCGCTGGCTGGTCTCGACCGAGCGCGCGATGCGCCCCATGGCCTCGACCGCCTCGACCGGATACTCGCCCACGGCCGTCTCGGCCGAGAGCATGACGGCGTCGGAGCCGTCGAGCACGGCGTTGGCGACGTCGGTGACCTCGGCGCGGGTCGGACGCGAGCTGTGCACCATCGACTCGAGCATCTCGGTCGCGGTGATCACGAACTTGCCGGCCTTGAGGGCCTCGGTGATCAGGCTCTTCTGGACCAGCGGGAGGGACTCGAGCGCGGTCTCCACGCCGAGGTCCCCGCGCGCGACCATGATGCCGTCGGTGGCCTCGAGGATGCCCTTCAGGTTGTCGAGGGCGGTGCGGCGCTCGATCTTGGCGACCAGCATCATCTGCGGCGCGAGGTCGCGGATGCGCTCGAGGTCGTCGGCGCGCGACACGAACGAGATGCCGAGGAAGTCGACGCCGAGCTCCTGCGCCAGCGCGATGTGGCGGCGGTCCTGGGGCGTCGGCAGCTCCTGCGACAGGTACGAATCCGGGAGATGGACGCCCTTGCGGTCGGCGATCGGGCCGGGCCGGCGCACGCGGGCGCGCACGATGTCGCCCTCGACCGCCTGGGTGACAAGCTCGACCACGCCGTCGGCGAGCAGCACGCGGTCGCCCGGCTTCAAAGCGCCCTTGAACCCGGGAAAGTTGAACGGGAGCAGGTCGGCTTCGGTCGACGCGTCGCCCTCGAACAGGCGCACCTCCTCGCCGCGCTCGAGGCGGCGCTCGCCCCCGGCGAGCTTGCCGAGGCGCGTCTTGGGGCCTTGGATGTCCGCGAGGATGCCGATCGGGATGCCCGTGAGTCGGGCTGCGGTGCGGACCTTCTCCACCCGCCGCCGGTGGTCCTCGTCGTTGCCGTGGCTGAAGTTGATGCGCGCCACGGCCATGCCGGCCTCGATCAGCTGCACCAGCCGGTCCTCGGAGGCCGGGCCGATGGTGGCGACGATCTTGGTGCTCGGACGGGAGAGGGCGGCGGTGACGAACGCGTTGGACGGGTCTGGGCTGGGCATGGGGGCGCGAGAGAATAAGGCCCGGACGGCGCTTTCCTACCTCCGCGGGGTGCTAGGGGCAGGCAAAAACAGGCGGCCGACCGGTTCCTGAGCCCCGGCCGACCGCCCTCGCAGGGGCCGCGCCGACCCGCTTGCGCTGACTCGCACAGCGCAGCGGACGGCCGCAAGTGCCCCCGAGGATTCCGTGGACGCAGGCCGGCCGATCCCGGTTCCCCAAGTTCGGAAGACAATGCCCGATCAAGGCCACGCAGGCCTTCCCGAAAGGAAGTCCCAATTTGAATTTTGGACCCCACGAAAGCCCGGGGAGCGCTAGCTTCGGGGGGCTCGGCGGCGCGCTGTCGCCACTTTCCCCCCATGCACCCCGATCGCTCCCTTCGCCGCTCGTCCCATGGCTCGCTCGCGGCCACGGTCACGGTGCTGCTGGTCGTGCTCGCCCTGCTGGCGCTGATCGCACGCTAGGCCGCTGCTCCTAGGCGGGTTTCCGCCCCCAAGGCGCGTGCCATTTTGGCCCATGCGGCAGTTCCGGGCCCCGCGTGCCGCCGTCGAGGGCCCCGCGTCCGTCCCGCGCGCCGCCGCCGGACGTGGCCCGGAAGTTGATACTCTTCCGCCCGTCGCTCCGCTCCTCGCTCGGCCCCCTGTGGCGCCGGGCTGCGCCGGACGGCACTCACCCCTCCTGCCGGTGGCGCCAAGGCCCACCGATCGACCCGCTCATGAACAGCACCCGCACTCTGGTCCTCGCCGCCCTCGCCGCCCCGATCCTCTGCTCCACCATCGCGCCGGGCGACTCGCTCGCCTTCCGCCCCAAGGCCGGAACCAATGTCTCGCGCGCGTGGACCATCAAGCAGGAGCAGACCCTCGACGAGATGAACATGTCCATGAACGGCCAGCCGTTCCCCATGGACCTGCAGATGGACATGGACATGACCACCGAGAACACGGTCGAGGTCACCGACGAGATCGTGGCCGCCGAGGGTGGCAAGATCACCGAGCTGCGCCGCACCTTCGACAAGCTCGGCAGCGCCTCGAGCTTCGCCATGGAGATGGCCCAGATGCCCGAGGGCGGCATGGAGCAGTCGATGACCGGCTCGAGCGCCCTGCAGGGCAAGACCGTGGCCTTCAAGTGGGACGCCGAGAACAGCGCCTTCGAGAAGAGCTTCCACGAGAGCGAGGGCGAGGCCGACCTGCTCGAGAACCTCGACATCGACATGGACCTCGCCGTGCTCGTCCCCGGCAAGGAAGTCGCCGTCGGTGACACGTGGGAGATCGACGTCAAGGGCTTGAAGCCCCTGCTCATGCCGGGCGGCGACGTCGGCATCCGCCCCGAGGACCCTGACGCCGCCGGTGGCGGAATGATGCCGGGCATGGACTCGATGGGCGACATCAACGACCTCGTCGGCGACCTGCTCGAGGGCACCGCGACGGCCGAGTACGCCGGCATGCAGGAGCTCGAAGGCGGCACCTACGCCGTCATCAAGCTCAAGATCAACATCGAGAGCAGCAACGACATGGCCGACAAGCTCGCCGAGATGGCTCAGGAAATGCCGGAAGGCATGGGCGAGATGAAGGTCGAGCACATGGACATGGAGTTCGCGCTCGAGGCCGAAGGTCAGGTCCTGTGGGACGCCTCGGTCGGCCAGATCCGCATGCTCACCCTGAGCGGCAAGTCCAAGGTCGGCATCGACATGGGCATGGCCGTCTCGGCCCAGGGCCAGAACATGACCATCGAGAACCAGATGGCCATGTCGGGCACCATGGACATCAAGCTCGACGTCAGCCGCAACTAGTCTCGAGCCATGGAGTTCGCCGTCCTCCTCCGTCGAGGGCTCGGCGCGGTCACGCTGGCGGTGCTCGCCCCTTGGGCGGGTGCCGCCGGCGACGCTTTGGCGACCGCGAAGGAGCTCGCTGCCGCGCAAAAGTGGTCCGAGGTCGCCGCCACGATCGAGGAGCACCTGCGCTTCCAGCCCTCGAGTGCCGCGCTCGACGACCTGCTCGCGCAGGCCTTCGCCAAGCTCGGACGCAAGGACGAGGCCGCGCACTTCCTCGAGCGCGCGTGGTGGCCGCTCGCGGAGACCGACAAGGAAGGGACCAAGCTGCGCAAGCGGCTCTTGGAGCTCGACCCGCTGCTCCCGCGGCGCGAGGCGCTCTACAAGAAGGGCGCCAAGGAGCTCTTCGACGCGGCGGTCGTGCTCGAGTCCGAGGGCCAGCGCGAGCGCGCCCTCGAGTTCTGTGAGCGCGCCCTGCCGCTCGCCCGCGGCCCGGCGCGCGAACCGATCGCGGAGCTCGCCGCGCGCATCCGCTCGAGCGAAGAAGAGGTCGACCTCGAGAAGGAAGGCGGCGCGCGCCCGCCCGAGGGCTGGCCCGAGCTCTCGCTCGAGAGCCAGCACTACCTGTTCGTGGCGCACTTGGAGCCGGCCGTGGCCGAGCTGCTCGCGCGCACCATGGACCAGATCTACGCGTCCTATGTGCAGATCTACTTCGACGGCGACACGACGCGCTTCACGCCGCGCAAGGCCACGATCCACATCCATGCCTCGCAGGAGCAGATGCTCGCGGGCTGGAGCGGGGCGAGCCGCCCGGCCGGCTGGTGGTCGCCGGGCGAGTGGGAAGTGCACGCCTACGACACGCGCAGCGACACGAACTCGCTCGACCAGATGGTCGAGACTCTGTTCCACGAGGCCAGCCACCAGTTCATGACCATGCTGACGCGCGGCGCGCCGCCGGCGTGGCTCAACGAGGGCACCGCGACCTTCTTCGAAGGCGCGACCGCCATGGCGGACGGCACGGTGCTCTGGCCAGACGCGGCCAAGGATCGGCTCTCGCATCTCTACCGCATGCTGACCGCGGGCGGCGCCCCGACGCTCGCCGACGTCGTCAACTACGACTCACCCGGCTCCTATGCGGGCGAGTACTACCCGTGGGGCTGGGGACTCGTGTACTTCCTGCAGCAGTACGAGAACCCCGCCACGCTCGAGTTCTCGTTCCGACCGCTGTACGAGCGCTACCGCGACCTCGTCACGCGCGGCGACAAGGGCTCGCGCGTCGCCTTCGACGAAGTGTTCCTCGGGCCCGACTCGCCGCGCGGCCACCGCACCTTCGAGCACTTCGAGAACGACTGGCGGCGCTGGATCCTCGACCACGTGCACCCGCTGCAGTTCGCGCCCAACCGCCGCGCGCTGCGCATGGAAGAGGTCGAGCGCTACCTCGCGGCCGCCAAGGCCGTCGCGGGCTCGAAGACCGCCAAGGTGAGCGAGCAAGAGCTGCTGCGGCGCGCGCTCGGTCACCTCGAGTACATCCGCACCAAGATCGACGATCCGCTCGAGCCCGCGGCCCAAGTGCTGCGCACGCAGGCGGACCTGCTCGAGCGCGTCGGCGAGCCTTCGGCCGCGGCGCCGCTGCTCGAGAAATTGCTCGAGCTCGCGGCCGAGGGCACGTGGGAGGCGAGCGAAGAGGAGGTCGAGGCGCTCTCCAAGCGCCTCGCCAAGCTCGACAAGAAAAACAACCGTCTCGTCGCCGCGCGCGCCAAGGTGCGCGCGCTCGCGCGCACGGCGAAGATCCTCGTCGAGGACTATCGCAAGGGAAAGACGGACCTGACCCTGCGCGCCTACACGCTCGCGCGGCAGGCCTCGGTCTCGTTCGACGACACCAACGGCGCACTCGGTTCGCTCGCGAGCGACCTGCGCACGGCGGCGCGCGAACAAGGCCTCCTGCGCGGCAACTTGCAGAAGCTCGCCGGCGTCCCGGGCTCGTGGCAGACGATCTTCACCAACCTCGAGACGGGCTTCGCGAGCTCGAGCGAGCGCGTGACGATCGACGGCGTGCGACCCGTGGGCCGCATCTGCACCGCGGTCGAGCTGCACGGCGAGTACGAGGTGCGCGCGCGCGTCACGCTGCAGGGCGAGCCGCGCCTCGGCTCGCACCACGGCCTCGTCATCGCCGGAACGCCCAAGGGCGACTGGGCCGTGATCACCATCGACCACGAAGGCCGCCTGAATCTCAAGCGCCTCGTGTTCGGCTCCGGCGGCGGCGTCACGGACACGACCACCGCGACCGTGAACCTGCCGCAGCGCCCGCAGAACGGCGCGCCCTTCGACCTCGCCGCGCGCGTCTTCCCCGACAACTCGATCGAGGTGACGGTCGCGGGACAGGGCCCGTTCCCGCTGCGCCTGCCGATCGCGCGCACGCCGCGCACCCACGCCGGCGTGTACGTGAAGTACGGCTCGCTCGCCGTCGACAACCCCGTGGTCGAGCTCGCGCCGTGAGCGATCGCTACGCGCCCGCGCGCACCTTTCCGCCCTACGCGTACTTGCCGGGCCGCGATCCGCACCCCACCGGCGACCCGCGCGGCCACAGCTACACCGGCGAGCGCGAGCCGCCCGCGGCCTACCTCGAGCCCGCGCGCTGGAGCGAGAACGAGGACTACCTCTTCGGCGTCGATCTCTACAACGCGGGCTTCTTCTGGGAAGCGCACGAGGTCTGGGAAGGCCTGTGGCACTCGGCCAAGCACGACGCGCTGCAGGCGGATTTTCTGCAAGGGCTGATCCAGTGCTCCGCTGCGTGCCTCAAGATTCCGATGCAGCAGCCCGCCGGTCTCGAGAAGCTCTCCACAAACGGCCTCGCGCGCCTCGAGCGCGTCGCGAGCGCGTCGCGCGGCGACTACATGGGCCTCGCCGTGCGCGAGTTCGTCGACCGCTTCCGCGCCTTCGCCGCCGCGCGTCCCGACTCGCCGGACGAACGCCCGCGCATCGCGCTCACTTGAGCCGCGAAGGCGGCGAGCCACGCGCGCACGAGCCGCGCCTGCGTGCGCGACGGAACATCCTTGGCCGGCGGAACGTGCAGGAACAGCGCCGGAAGACCGCGCTTCGCCGCGCTCGCGAGCAGCGCGTGGTAGGTGCGCTCGCAGACATAGCCGCCGGCGTCGTTCGAGATGCGCACGTCGGGAGCGCCCGCGGCGCGCAGGAGGCGCGCGAGCCTGCGCAGGTCGAGCGTCGTGCGCAGCATCGGGCCGACGCGCGCACCGAGGCTCGCCCCCACCGTTCCGTCGTTGTCGCTGCGCCGTGTCGTGTAGCGGCCGCGCGCGCGCCGCTCGAAGCGGAAGTAGCCCTTGCGCTGCACGCCGAGGCCGAGCACGAGCACGGGGCGCGAGCGAGCGTGGCGCGCGACGAAGCGCTCGACCTCGCGCGGCGCCGCGAGGAAGCTCACCGGCAGCTCGCGCGCGCGCACGCGCAGTCCCGCGGGCGGATCGCGCTCGAGCGCGGCGGCCACGGCGCGGCTGGGATTGTGGTGGCGATCCTCGAAGGGACCGAAGCCAGTGACGAGCACGAGCGGGAGCGGCACGTCGCCAATCTACGCCGGATACCGGCTCGCGCGGAACGGGACGCGGCTCGCGCGGCTAGAATCCCCGCGCTCGAAAGGACCATCCGATGCCGCGCAAGGACAAGGTGCTCGTCGCCAACGGTCAGGGATTCTGGGGCGACTCACTGCTCGGGCCGATCCGGCTGTGCCGCGAGGGGCCGCTCGACTACCTGACCCTCGACTATCTGGCCGAGGTGACGATGAGCATCCTGCAGAAGCAGCGGCTGCGCGATCCCTCCAAGGGCTTCGCGACCGACTTCGTGAAGATGATCGAGCGCACGGCGCCGGACCTCGTCGCCAAGGGCATCAAGGTCGTCGCCAATGCGGGCGGCGTGAACCCGCTCGCCTGCAAGGACGCCACGCTCGCGGTGCTGCGCAAGCACGGATTCAAGGGCATCAAGGTCGCGGTCGTCGAAGGTGACGACATCTACGGCGACCTCGACGCGCTGCTCGCCGGTGGCGAGACGCTCGCCAACATGGAGAGCGGCGCCTCGCTCGCCAGCGTGCGCGCGCGCGTCTCGAGCGCCAACGTGTACCTCGGCGCGTTCCCGACCGCGGAGGCGCTCGACGCCGGCGCGCAGATCGTGATCACCGGCCGTGGCACGGACCCGGGCCTCGTGCTCGGCCCGCTGATCCACGAGTTCGGCTGGAAGCGCGACCAGTACGACCTGCTCGCGGCGGGCACGATCGCGGGCCACATCGTCGAGTGCGGCGCCCAGTGCACCGGCGGCAACTACACCGATTGGCGCGCGGTTCCCGACATGGCCATGATCGGCTACCCGATCATCGAGGCCTCGGCCGACGGCTCGTTCGTCGTCACCAAGCACGACGGCACCGGCGGCATGGTCACCCAGCGCTCGATCCTGCACCAGCTCGTGTACGAGATGGGTGACCCGCGCAACTACATCGGCCCGGACTGCGGCGCGGACTTCACCTCGATCCACATGGAAGAGGTCGGCCCCAACCGCGTGCGCGTGAACGGCGCGAAGGGCACGGCGCCCACGCCGACCTACAAGGTCTCGATCAGCTACGAGAACGGCTGGAAGGCCCTCGGCCAGCTCACGATCAGCGGCCCCGACGCGCTCGCCAAGGCCAAGCTGTGCTCCGAGATCGTCTGGCGCCGGCTCGCCTACGACGGCTGCACCTTCAGCGACGAGGAGAAGACGGTCGAGTTCGTCGGCGCCAACACCTGCCACGCCGGCATCGACGTCCCCCACGCCAGCGAGCCCGCCGAGGTCGTGCTGCGCCTCGGCGTGAAGGGCCACGACAAGGCCAAGATCGATCGCTTCGGCTACGAGCTCGTGCCGCTCGTGACCAGCGGTCCCCCGGGCGTCACCGGCTTCGCCGGCGGCCGTCCCCACGCCACCGAGATCATTGGCTTCTGGCCCGCGCTGCTCGCCAAGTCGAAGGTGAGCACCAAGGTCAGCGTGTTCGAGTCCTAAGCTAAGGAGACACTCTCGATGCCCATCGTTCCGCTCTCGCGCATCGCGGATGCGCGCTCTGGTGACAAGGGAGAAGGCTCCAATGTCGGCGTCATGGCGCGCTCGGAGGCGGCCTACGTATTCCTGAAGGGAGCGCTGGCCCCGGAGGTCGTGCGGCGCCACATGGCGGCGATCAATCGCGGCGGCGTGAAGCGCTACGAGGCGGACGCGCTGCGCGTGCTGAACTTCCTGCTCGCCGACAGCCTCGGCGGCGGCGGCTCGGCCAGCCAGCGCACGGACGCGCAGGGCAAGACCCACGGGCTCGCGCTGCTGCGGCTCGAGCTCAACGTGCCCCAGAGCGTGCTCGACGCGACCCCGGAGTGACCATGGACCTCCTGCTCGAACTGTCGGAGAAGGCGCGCCGCAACCCGCGGCGCATCGTGCTGCCCGAGGCGCAGGACGCGCGCGTGCGACAGGCCGCGGCGATCCTCAAGCAGAAGGGCATCTGCGAGCCGGTGCTGCTCGACGACGGCCGCATGGGCGACGCGCCCGCGGGCGTCGAGGCGATCCGGGTGCAGCGTGACAGCCGCGTGGAGAAGTTCGCCGCCGCGCTGTTCGAGCTGCGCCGCTCGAAGGGCATGACACTCGACGAAGCGCGCAAGAAGATCGTCGACCCGCTGTACTTCGGCGCGATGCTCGTGCGCACCGGCGACTGCTCGGGCGGCGTGTCGGGCAGCGAGGCCGCGACGGCCGATGTGCTGCGCGCGGGCCTGCAGGTCGTCGGGCTCGCCAACGGCTGCAAGACGCTCTCCTCGTCGTTCCTGATGATCTTCAAGGACCGCGCGCTGACCTACGCCGACTGCGGCGTCGTGCCCCAGCCGACCTCCGAGCAGCTCGTCGACATCGCCATCGCCGCCGCCGAGAGCCACCGCCGCCTCGTGGGCGAAGCGCCCAAGGTCGCGCTGCTGTCCTTCTCCACCAAGGGCTCAGCCTCGCATCCCGACGTCGACAAGGTCACCAAGGCGCTCGAGCTCCTGAAGCGCCGCGCGCCCAACTTGACCTGCGACGGCGAGCTGCAGCTCGACGCCGCCATCGTGCCCTCCGTCGCCGAGAAGAAGTGCCCCGGCTCGCCGCTCTCCGGCCGCGCCAACGTGCTGATCTTCCCGGACCTCGACGCCGGCAACATCGGCTACAAGCTCACCCAGCGCCTCGCCTGCGCCACGGCCCTCGGACCCCTCGTGCAAGGCCTCGAGCAGCCCTTCATGGACCTCTCGCGCGGCTGCAGCGCCGAGGACATCGTGCACGTGGCGACGATCGCCTCCGTACTCGCCAACTAGACCGTACTCGCCAACTAGACCGTGCTCGCCACCTAAGCCGAGCCGAAATGCAGCGCGGGCCGCCCCGGATCCCTCCGGAGCGGCCCGCGCCCGTGCCTGCTTGCGTCGAGCGACGTGCGCGCGACTACTTCTTCGCGGCGCGCGCGGCCTCGACCTTGGCCCACATGCCTTCGGGGTCCTTGACGATGGCCTTCTTGCAGCCCGCGCAGCACAGGCGGTAGTAGCGGGTGCCGTACAGGAAGTCGATCGGCTTCATCTCGGGATCCTTGCCGATTTCCTCGCCGGTGGCGACGCAGATCGTCAGCGGGTAGTTGGGCTTCTGGGCAGCGACGTAGGCGTCGTTGAGCTGCTTGATGGCCTTCTCGGGCTCGGCCTTGACGGCGGCCACGCACTTCTCGCAGCAGGCCTTCATGAGGCGCGTGCCGACCACGAACTCGACCGCGCCGTCCTCGAGGCTCTCGCCGCTCATGGGGCAGGTCTTGAGCGGGTAGCCGAGGCGCTGGGACTGGATCACGGCCTTGTCGATCTCGGAGAAGATCGCGGCCTTGTTCTTCTCGGCACCGGCGACGCAGTCCTTGCAGCACACGCGCACGAGGCGACCGTCGATGACGGTGTCGATCGCGTCCTTGGGCAGCGGCTCGCCGCTCACCGCGCACTTGGTGAGCGGGTAGCAGGGCTTCTGGAACTGGATGATAGCCGCGTTGGCGTCCGCGGCGGGCTTGCCGCCATCGCCACCCTTGGTCTCGGCCTTGACCTCGCCCTTGATCTCCTCGGGCTTGGGCGGGCGCTCTTGGGAGCCCGTGAGGAAGGCGGTGACGAGGAAGAGCGGCAGGGCGATCGAGGAAAGCGTGGTGAACTTCATGGTCGGTGTCCTAGCGGGCGCGGAGGCCACGAGGGCGGGAGAGCCGGAACGGCCGGGATTCTAGGCAGTCGCCGCGCGCGGTTCACGCCCCCGGATCGGGGCTGTGCAAGGAAATGGTCAGGCTCGCGCTCAGCTCGCGAGCCGCCGCAGGGCAAAACCGGGCAGGTGGAGCAGGGCCGCGGCCGCAGTGATCGACGCCCCCATGGGCAGGTCGAGCTCGAACGATGCGAGCACGCCGAGCAGCACGGAAGCCACCCCAAAGCCGACCGCGCGCCGCAGGTAGCCGCCCATGGAGGGCGCCCACGCGCGGGCGGCGATCGCCGGCAGGACCAGCAGTCCGAACAGCGGAATGGGGCCGAGGATCATGGAGCCCACGGAGACGAGCAGCCCGGTCACGAAGGTGAACAGGGCCTCGAGCAGGAGCACGCGCTTGCCGAGCACCAGCGCGGTCTCGCGGTCGTAGCTCACCACGAGGAAGTCGCGCTGGAACAGCAGGAACACGAGTGCGCCGAGCCCGAGCACGACAGCCAGCGTCTCGAACTCGTGCACGCCGACGCCGAGCAGCTCGCCGCCGAGCAGCTCGTCGACGAAGCCCTTGCCCACGGGCGAGATGCGTCCGAAGAGGACCACCGCCGCGCTGGCGATCGCAAAGGCCGCGGCCACGCGCCCGACCTCGCTCTCGCCGCGCCGTCCGAGCCAGAGGAGCAGCAGCAGCCCGCCGAAGGTCGAGAGGCTCGCCCACGCGAGGTGGTAGTTCATCGCGGCGTGCGAGTCGCTCGTCGCGCTGGCGAGATCGAGGTCGCCGAGGCCGATGTGCTCGATCCACCACGGCAAGGCGGCGAAGCCCGCCACCATGCCCGCCGTGGCGAACTGCGGCAGCGCGATGCCGTAGAAGCTCGTGCGCCGCACGTGCAGGAACGTGCCGAGCAGCGGATACACCATGCCGGCGAGCAGCGCCGCGAGCAGCGCCCAGCGGAACAGGCTCAGGCGCTCGCCCCACGGAACCTCGGAGAGCCCCTCCACTAGAGATCCTCCACGCCGGCCAGCGCCGAGCCGGTGGCGCCGTAGAGGCGATCGAGGTTCTCGGGCGCGAGCATCTCCGCCGCGCTGCCCAGCCGCACGCGTCCCTCCGCGACCCACAGCACGCGCTGCACGGTCTCGCGCACCATCGAGAGCTGGTGGCTGACGAGCAAGACGGCCATGCCGCGCGAGCGATTGAGCTCGACGAGCAGCTCGAGGATGCGCGCCTGCGCCGCGCGGTCGACTCCGCTCGTGGGTTCGTCGAGCAACAGCACCTCGGGCTCGACCATCAGGGCGCGCGCGATCAGCACGCGCTGGCGCTGGCCGCCGGAGAGCGACGAGAAGGCGCTCGCACGACGCTCGTACAGGCCGACTTTCTCGAGGCACGCCCGCGCGTGCTCGCGCGTCTCGCGCGTGAGTCCGCGCCAGCCGCGCAGCTCGCCGAAGGCCCCCATGTGCACCACTTCCTCGACCGTGACCGGATAGATCGGGTCGAGCGTCTCGCGCTGGGGTACGTAGCCGACCGCACGCGTCGAGCGCAGCACGCGCCCCGCGAGCGGCGACACGAGCCCCAACAGCCCGCGAAAGAGCGTGGTCTTGCCCGCGCCGTTGGGCCCGACGATGCCGAGGAAGTCGCCGCGCTCGACCGCGAGGTCCACGCCGATCACGACGGGCACCTTGTGGTACCCGAACGCGGCGCGCTCGGCGGTGATCAGGGCCGGCATGGCGGCCGGAATCCTACTGCTTGGGCGGCACGGGCGTGCCGAAGACCGCGGCGAGTCGCTCGTGCACGAGGTCCATCATCGCAATCCACGAGTCGGTGCCCGCAATCCCGCCGCACATGTTGGGCAGCTCGACCACCTTCGCCCCCGTGGCCTCCGCGACGCGCGCCACGAAGTCGTTCTTCGACCACAGGGCCGTCGCGATCACCGTGCACTGCTCGCGCTTCATGCTCTCGATCACCTGCGCGAGGTGGTTGGGCGTCGGCTGGATCCCGGGCTTGACCTCGAGGTTGGCGACGATCGCGAGCCCATAGACCTCGGCGAGGTAGTTGAACTCTTGGTGGTAGACGACGAGCTTGCGTCCCTTCCACGCGCGCCCGACCTCGGCCCAGCGCTTCTCGGACGTCGCGAGCCGCGCGAAGTACGCATCGCGCCGCGCCTCGAACTCCGCCTTCCACTCCGGCGCGAGCGCGATCAGTCCCTCCGCGATGCGCGTGGCGAAGTGCCGCCCCGCGCGCGGGTCGATGTTCATGTGCGGATTGCCCTGCGGGTGCAAGTCGCCGCCCTGCCGCGTGAGCACCTCGGGCACTTGGATCGGCTGCCAGCCGTCGGAGGCATTGATGAAACCCTTGCCGCCCGGCCGCACCTGCGGATTGCCGCTGCCTTCGAGCAGCCCCGGAATGAAGCCCATCTCCATCGAGAGTCCGACCTGCACGAGCGCGTCGGCCTTCGAGAGCGCCACCATGTGGCTCGGACGCGCGATGACGTTGTGCAGGTTCTCCTTGCCCTTCGCGATCGAGGAGACTTCGACGCGCTCACCTCCGACCTCGCGCACGATGTCCGCGAGGTCGGGGATGGTGGCGACCACCTTGAGCTTCGCGCCCGCCTCCCGTTCGCGCGCCGCCGCGGGCAGCGAGGCGAGAACGAAGGCGGCGAGGAGCCAGACGATGCGCACGACGAGATCCATGCGAGCGCGGCGCAGCTTACCAGTTCACGCCGTGTCCGTGGGCGCCGAGGATCGTCGTGTACTGGATGGCGAACTTCGAGCCCGAGCCGTCGACGTCCGAGTCGCTCGCGCCGACCACGAAGCGCAGGCGGTGGAACTCCGAGAACATGCGCGTGTAGTACACCTCGAGTTCCGAGCGCTCGTCGCCGACCACCTCGGCGGAGCTGAACTGGGCGCCGACCGCGTTGAAGCGGTCCCACGCGTAGTCGCCGTAGGCGAAGTAGCCCGTGAGCGAATCGTCGACGACCGTGTAGTCCGCGGGGTCCGTGTCGTTCACGCCGGTGAGCTCCGCACCGACGTCGCCGGTGTTGAACAACATCTCGCCGCCGAAGGTCCACGAGTCGATGCCCGTCTCGCCGACCCAGCCATAGGTGACGTCGACGCCCCACACGGTGTTGGAGAGGTCGCCCGCGATCGAGCCCGCGTCGAGGCCGAGCTCGTAGCTCGGCACGAGCCGCGCCGACGTACCGAGCTGCAGCGTGCCGCGCTCGCCCACTTCCGTGAAGCCCGTGAGGCGCGCGGTGTAGCTGAAGTCATCGGCGCGCTTGGTGCCCTCCACGACAGAGGCGAAGGGAGTGTTCGCCGGATCCGCATCTTCCTCGCCTTCCGGGCTCAGGCTCGCAAACGCGCCGAGCGACCAGCGCACGACCGTGGCATCGCCGAGCGTGGTCCACGAGTCCCACTGCAGGCCGTCGCCGCCGAGCTCCGTGCCGAGGTACTCGCGCAGGACGAGCGGGCGCTCGAGCGTGCGCAGGTCGTGCACGTGGGTCTGCATCTGCTTGCCGAAGTCGACGAAGAAGCGGCCAGCGCGCAGCACGTTCTTATTGCCAAAACCCGTGTAGTGCACGGCGGCTTCCTCGATGCCGATGCCCTCGTCCTCGGCCACGGCCGTGAAGTAGGCCCAGGCATTGGGATCGACCCACGCGTTCGCGCCGAGCTCGAATACGCGCAGGAAAGCATCGGCGCCATCGGCTCCGTTCTCGGCCTCGGACAGCTGCGCCTGTCCGTCGACGATGAACGAGAACGCGGGGTTGAAGTCGTTGGTGAAGCGCGTGACCTGACCACTCGAGACGCGGCGACCGAGGGTCGGCATGCCCGGCGTCACGAAGGTCGTGCCCTGCGAGTTGGGCTGGCCCGCGGCCTGGTCCGCGGGCACCGTGAGCGGCCCGGGAAAAACGAGGTTCGCCGGCGGCGACACCGCGTCCTTGCCGGCGGCGGGGTTGTCGTTCTGGGCGAGGGCGAGGGGCGCCAAGGTGAGCGCCGCGGCGAGACGGATCGCGCGAGTGCGGTTCATGGAATCGGGAGCTTCTGGGAGGCGGAAGGTCAGTCCTGTCCCTCTGCTCCCCGCACGCCCGCTCGCGGTTCCCGCCGCGCGCGGAATTTTCGCGAGCCGCAATCCACCCGCTGCGAGCGCGCCGCTCGCTCCACCCTCGACGCCGCGAGGCGACGAGGCGGCCAAAGAGCGAGGCAGCAAAAGGTTGCGGGTTGGCGACCTGAAGGCCGCCAACCCGCAACTGGATCGTGTCCGATGCTGACCGGACGGGCCCGCGGGGGCCCGGCGAGATCAGTTCATCGTCTTGCCCGTCGCCGGGCAGACCTTCTGCTCACCCGAGCACTCGGTCTTGGCCTCGCACGAGGCGGCCTTCTCGCCCGAGCAGGAAGCGGCCTTCTCCGACGAGCAGCAGTCGGCCTTCGGCGCGCTGGCGTCACCCGTCGAGGTGTTGGTCGTGTTCTTGCAGGCGGCAAAGGCGGCGACGAGCGCCACGCCCAGAATGATGTTCTTCATGCTTGAGGTTCTCCTTGGATAGATGGGATGGTCGGGCTCCGCGCGGAGCCTGAGTGGACCGTGCTGTTGGCTTGGGCCCTCGAAACGAGACTGCGTGTTTCGGCTCGAAGGTGCCTACTAGCTTAGGCGCCCCGCGCCCCCGCGCCATGTTCAGGCTCGGAAAACGAGCCTGCGTCGAAAGCCGTAGCAGGCGCGCAAGTCTTTTCCTGCCAGAGACTTGTGACTCAGCTCGCAGCCCCGTCCGCGCCCGCTTGGCCGCCCGTTCCGCCCGCTCCGGCCGGTCGGACGGCCCAAGGAAATCCCAATCGTAGGACGCGCGGGCTCCAGAGCGGCCTCGGCGCGCGTCGATCTCGGACGACGCGCCCCTCCATGAACAGGCCGCTCCACCGCTCCGCTCGCGCCGGGATGACCCTGATCGAGGTCACCATCGCCATGGGCGTGCTCACCGTGGCCGTGTTCCTGTTCACGGGCGTGGTCGCGTCCTCCTCGCGCATCGGCTCCGAGAAGCGCCAGCAGAGCGTCGCCGCCCACGCCGCCCGCAGCGCGCTCGAGCGCCTGCGCGGGGCCCCGTTCGCGAGCGTGTGGACGAGCTACAACGCGCACTCCGAGGACGATCCCGCCGGCCCGGGCTCGGCCCCGGGCGCGCACTTCGCCGTGCCCGGCCTCGATCCGCGCCCCGACGACCCCGACGGCTTCGTCGGCCGCATCTCACTGCCCGAGCGCGACGGAGGGCTGCGCGAAGACGCGAGCGACGTCGAGCTCGGCCTGCCGCGCGACCTCAACGGCGACAGCATCGTCGACGACCGCGACCACCGCGGCGACTACCGCATCCTGCCGGTCAAGGTCGAGATCGCGTGGCAGAGCCCGCTCGGCCCGCGGCGCATCGAGATGTTCACGATGCTCGCTCCGGGAGAGGACTAGGCCATGGCAGCGCGCGCGCGCCGCCGCGGCGGCTTCACCCTGCTCGAGACCCTGATCGCGCTCACCGTGGTCGGGCTCGTCCTCGGCAACATCGTGATGGTCACGCGCTCGACCAGCGAGGCCTACGACGAGGAGATGTCGAAGGCGAGCCTCGAGCTGCAGCTCGACCAGACGCTCGACCGCATCGCGCTCGCGCTGATGGCCGCCAGCGCCTCGTCCCTCCAGCCCGGTGTGGCGACGCCCGCCTTCCACTCGACGCTCTCCTACGCGCAGAGCCTCGGCGTCCAAGACGGCGCCGTCGTGCACGGGGCACCCGAGCGCATCTCCCTGCGCATCGAAAACGGCGAGGTCGTGTGGCTCGAGCGCCCGGGCGAGCCCGGCGAGCGCATGGCCACGTGGACGCGCTCGGTGCGCGAGTTTCTCGAGGGCGAGCTGCAGAACGGCGTCGACGACAACGGCAACGGGCTCGTCGACGAGAGCGGGCTCGCGTTCGTGATCGAAGGTCCGATCGTGCGCGTGCTGCTGACGCTCGAGCGCGAGGGCGCGGGCGACCGGCGCCTGACCTACACGCGCGAGTCGCTGGTTCGCTGCCGGAATTCGTGAAGGAGGACGCCGTGCGCAGAGAGCTTCACCACCATGCCAGCACGAGCCGCCGCGGCGGCGTGCTCATCGCCACGCTGGTCGCCGTGCTCGCCGTCGGAGGGCTGAGCGTGTGCCTGCTCGAGCTCGACTCGACGCGCCTGCGGCGTCAGGTCGCGAGCATCGACAACAAGCGCGCCTTCAACCTCGCCGAAGCCGGGCTGGCCGAAGGCCGCTTCGCCGTCGAGACCGGGCACACGGGCACGATCGGCAGCGCGGAAGCACCCGCGCGCTTCGGCGATGGACTCTTCTGGGTGACCGCGACCGAGATCGCGCCCAACGTGATCGGCCTCGAGAGCACGGGCATGGCGGGCACGGGTCGCGCGACGCTCTCGCTCGTCGTGCGGCGCACCAGCCGCGACGTCGCTGCGCTCGGCGTGCTCGGCTCGCAGCAGGTCGTGCTCGGAAAGCGCGCGCGCGTCGACGCCTACGACTCGGGCGGGGAACGCGGCGCACCGAAGCTGCCCGAGCGCTTCGATCCGACGACCGGCGTCGCCGTCGAGCTGCGCAGCAACGGAGACATCGAACTCGGTAAGGACGCGCGCGTGTTCGGCGACGCGATCCCGGGCCCCGAGGGCAGCGTGGAACTCGACGACGACGCGCTCGTCACCGGCTCCACGGCTCCGGCGCCGGTCGAGACGGGACTCGCCGTGATCGAGCCGCTGCAGCTCGAGAGCGGTGGCGATCTCGTGCACGCGAGCGGCACGCGCCGCGTGCTCGCCGGCGACGGAAAGGCCTACGGCGAGATCCGCGTCGGCAAGAAGTCGACGCTGGTGCTGCGCGGTCCGCTGCAACTCTCGGCGACGCGCCTGCGCGTGGAAGACAAGGGCAAGCTCGAGATCGACTGCGCGTCCGGTCCGGTCGAGCTGCACGTCACGGACTGGCTCGACCTGCAGAACGGCTCGCTGCTGGCGTTCCCCGACGAGGACACGCGCGGGCTGCGACTGCTCGTCTCCGCCGCGGGCTCGCGCGACCGCGATGGCAACGGCTCGATCGACGCGCCCGTGCGCTTCCAAGCCAGTGGCTCGTTCTTCGGCTCGCTGTACGCACCCAACGCGCGCCTCGCGCTGCCCCACGGCTTCCAGCTCCATGGCGCCGTCTCCGCCGCGATCCTGCAGCTCGGCGACGAGGCCCAAGTGCACTTCGACATCGCGCTGCGCGGCGGCGACCCTACGGCGAGCGTCGCGGTCGACCCGCTGGCGTGGAAGGTGGTCGAGATCCCGCGCGAGATCGCGCGCGACCTCGCCGAAGATCCCTTCACCACGCTCGCAGTCTCCAAGGACGAGCTGAAGCCACCGGCGCAGGCCTACGAAGTCGCCGAGTACGAGCTCGATGTCGACTACGTCGATGCCGCCGGTGTCGAGCGCAAGTTCAAGGGCCGCGAGTCGGAGTTCGACTGGAAGCACGCCAAGGTGGTGCGCAAGCTCCGCCGCCGCGAGGAAAAGGACGACTAGCATGCTCGCGTCGCTAGCGATCTTCGCTCTGGCCTGCCTGCCGCAGACAGGGCGCGCGAGCGCAGCCGAGCTGCGCGTCGAGCTCGGCGCGCTGGCGCTGCGCGAGGCGACGAGCGCGGAGCTGGACGCGGGCTTGCAGCGCATCGGACGCGAGGGCGCGCTCGCGGACATCGAGCTCGCCGTCATGCTCGCCGCGCGCATCGAAGAGCCCTCGCTCGACGCCGGGACTTCGCGCGGAGCGGAGTTGCTGCGCAAGGCGACGGGCCAGGTCTTCGAGCGCCACGCGCTCAAGTTGCCGCGCATGGGCGCGCTGCTCGGCGAGCGCGCCGAGCCGTGGCGCGGCGCACTGCTCGCGGCCGTCGGCGACAGTCGCACGCCGCAGGCCATCGCGCGCCTCGGTGAATGGCTCGCGCAGGGTGGCGACGACACGCGCGAGACCGTGGCGGCCATGGCGCATGCTGCGCGCGGGATGCAGGGACCGTTCGACGAGCGCGCCTGTCGAGCGGTGCGCTCGCTGCTCGATCGCCCCGGCCGCGCGGGGCATCGCGAGGCCGTGCTGTGCGTCGGATGGCTCGAGGACGAGCAGGCGACGGACGCGCTGCTCGACCTGCTGCGCAGCGCGCACCCCGGACTCGCGCGAGACGCCCAATGGTCGCTCGAGCGCATCACGGGAGCGCACTTCGGAGCCGATGCGCTCGCATGGCGACGCTGGCTCGGCGAAGAGCGCGCCTGGCGACTCGAAGTGCTCCCCGCGGCGCTCGACGACCTCCTCGACGACCATGCCGCCGTTCAGGCGCGCGCGCTCAACGACATCGTCCGCCACCGCTTTCCTCGCCACGAGCTCGCGGAACGACTCTCGAACCGCCTCGGGGCGCTCGACGGGGATGTCTTCCAGTCCGCCTGCGCAGCGCTCGGAAGCATGGGCTCGGGCGTCGCGAAGGAGGCTCTGCGGCAGGTGGGTACGCAGGAGCGGCCCGAGCGCGAGCGCGCCGCCGCCGAGGCGGCCCTCGCGAAGCTCGTCGAGCCCGCGTCCCGCCGCTGAGAACGCGCGCCGGACCGATCTCAAGCGCGCGCGCGCCCGCGTCGAAGTGCTGCGACGTGCAGCCCTCCCCTCGTCCCCGTCGACGCATCCGACTCGTGCGGCCGCGCCTCCAGCTGCGGCTCATGGGCGCCTTCCTCGGGCTGAGCCTGCTGGCCCTCACGCTGCAGTACCTCGTGTTCCAGCGCCTGCTCGCCGACGCGGCGACCGCGCTTCCGAACGACGGTGCCTTGCTCCTCACGCAGACCAACGCACGCCTCGCGACGGTGTTCCTCGTCAGCGTGGGACTCCTGCTGCCCGCCACGTTCGCAGTCGGACTGCTCGTCACCCATCGCCTGATCGGTCCGATCTACCGCTTCGAGATGTACCTGCGCCAAGTGATCGCCAAGGAAACGAGCGAGCCGTGCCGCATCCGCAAGGGCGACGAGCTGCAGGACTTGTGCGACCTGATCAACGCGGCGACGGAGCCCGTGCGCAGCGCGAGCGCGGAACAAGAGTCGCGCCGCGAGGCGGCCTAGGAGCCGCGCGGCCATGCAGCTGCGCACGCGCCTTGCGCTGGTCGTCGCGCTGGTCGTGGCGGCGTATGCGCTCGGCGACCTCGCTCTGCAGCGCCTCGTGCTGTTGCCGCGCTTCGAGGAGTTGGAGCGCGCCGAGGCTTCCACGGACCTGCTGCGCGTCGAGCGCGCGCTCGAGGCCGAGCTCGCGACGCTCGACGCGCGCTGCTCCGAATGGGCGGCGTGGGACGGCGCGAACCAGTTCGTGAGCGGCGGAGCGGGCAGCGACGAGTTTCGCTCCCATCACCTCTCCTCCGCCAGCCTGCGCGCCTCGCGCATCGACCTGCTGTACCTCGTCGCCGACGACGGTCGCGTCGTCTGGGGTGAGGTGCGCGACCCGACGAACGGCGAGCGCGTGCGGCTCCCGGAGCTCGACTTCGAGCAACTCAGCGCCGGACACCCGTTCCTCGCGCAGGGTCGCGACACGCCGACAATCGGCCTCGCGCTGACGACGCGCGGGCCGCTGCTGGTCGCGTCGCGTGCGCTCGAGGGAGAGCAACACGGCAGCGTCATCCTCGGTCGCATCGTCGCCGCGGATCTGCTTGCGGAGCTGCGCGTGCGCACGGAAGTCGAGTTCGAACTCCTGCCTCTCGACTCAGCGACCCACGCGCTCCCCCACGAGCTCGTGGCTTCCATCACGGCTTCCGCCGAGCCCGTCGTCGAGGCGCGCGACACCAGCGTGCTCGAAGGCTGGACGGCGATCGACGACTTGCGGGGACGTCCCGCGCTGCTCGTGCACGCAGAGCTCCCGCGCGCCATCTCGGCCGGTGGGCGCGAGGCGCTGCGCTACGCCCTGCTCTCCACCGTGGCGGCCGGACTGCTGCTGCTGGCCGTCCTGCTCGCCGTCCTGCGTCGCACGGTCGTCGACCCGCTCGCCGCGCTCACGCGGCAGGCGGTCGAGATCGGCCAGAGCGATGACTACGCGCGCGCCGTGGCGCTCGAGCGCGGCGACGAGATCGGCACGCTCTCGCGCGAGTTCGAGCGCATGATGCGCAAGCTCGAAGCGTCCCGCGCGGAGCTCGTGACCACCGCTCGCGCCGCGGGCATGTCGGAGATCGCCACGGGGATCCTGCACAACGTCGGCAACGTCTTGAACAGCGTCAACGTCTCGGCGGAGCTCGTCGAAGCTCGCCTGCGCGACTCGCGCCAGCAGAAGCTCGAGCGCCTCGCAGAGCTCGTCCGCGCGCAAGGCGAGCGCTTCGGCGAGTTCGTCGCGAGCGATCCGCGCGGCCGCCATGTGGCTCCCTTCCTGCTCGAGGTGGCCGACGGACTCAAGGACGAGCATGCGGAGCTCGCGCGCGAAGTGCGCTCGCTCGCGGAGGGCGTCGATCACATCCGCCAGCTGGTCGCGGCGCAGCAGGACTTTGCGCGCCGCAGCGAGCTGCGCGAGCAAGTGGAGCTCGGCTCGCTCGTCGACATGGCGTGGGACATCGTGGCGCGCTCCTCGAGTGGCCCGCTCCCGCACCTCGAGCGTGAGATCGAGGACCTCGGCCGCGTTCCTGTCGATCGGCACAAGCTCGTGCAAGTGCTCGTCAATCTGCTCAAGAACGCGCGCGAGTCGATCGCGGAGGCGCGCCGCGCACCCGGAACGGTGCGCGTGCGCATCGCGAGCGACGGCGAGCGCGTGCGCATCGAGGTCCACGACGATGGTCTGGGCATCCCGCCCGAGAACCTCGCGCGACTCTTCCGCCACGGCTTCACCACCAAGCCCGACGGCCACGGCTTCGGGCTGCATTCCTGCGCCAACGCCGCAGGCGAGCTCGGTGGCTCGCTGCGCGCCGAGAGCGCCGGCGCGGGCCGAGGTGCCTGCTTCGTCCTCGAACTGCCGCTCCTCGCACGCGCCGCCGCCTGAACACGAACTCCGCCATGACTCACACGCCCCGTCCCCGCATCCTGATCGTCGACGACAACGCCGCGATCCACGCTGACTTCCGCAAGGTGCTCGCGCGAGCAAGCGAAACGCGAAGCGAGAGCGTGAGCACGAGCGAAGCCGCGCTCTTCGGCGAGCCCGCGGAGGCAACGTCCGCCAGCGAGCCCGCTCCCGAGTGCGAGTACGACCTCGACGACGCGCTGCAGGGCGAGGAGGCCGTCGAAAAAGCGCGCGCTGCATGCGCGAATCGCACGCCGTTCGCTATGGCCTTCCTCGATGTGCGCATGCCCCCGGGCATCGACGGCATCGAGACCGCGCGCCGTCTGTGGGAGGTCGATCCCGACCTGCAGATCGTGCTGTGCACGGCCTACTCCGACTACACGTGGCAAGAGACCGTCGCGGTGCTCGGCCGCACGGATCGCCTGCTGATCTTGAAGAAACCGTTCGACACGATCGAGGCTTGCCAGCTCGCGGCCGCACTCACCGAGAAGCGCGCGTCCCTGCAGCGCGAGCGAGAGAACCTCGCCGCCGCGCGCAGAGCGGAACTCGAGGCTCGCGCCTACGCCGCGTCGCTCGAGACGATGAACCGCGCGCTGCAATCCTCCTGGGCGCAGTCCGACAGCGAGCTCAAGCGGCGCAACGTGTTCCTGCAGCGTCTCGCTTCGGACGTGCTCGCGCCCGCGCAGCGTCTGCTGGTCGAGCAGCTCGACGTCGCGGGGCTCGCGAGCGGCGCGAGCAGTGCGACGCTCGGACTGGAGCGTCTGCTCGATCCGACCATCGCCGTCGTGAGCTCCATCGCGGCCGTGCTCGAGCTCTCCGCCATCGAGGCTGGCACGGCGCGGACGAGCAGCGAGCCCTGCGCGCTCGGCGAGCTCGCGACGCGCCTCGCAAACGAGGCCGCGCGCTGCAGCAAGGCGGATGTGCAGATTCGCGTCGATGCGAGCGTGCCCGCCTCGATCTTCTGCGACTCCACTCGCCTCGAGCGGATCCTCGACGAGCTCGTGGCGAACGCCGTGCGACACTGCTCAGGTGGGCGCATCGACATCGCCGTAACGATGGATGCGCAGCCGGGGTCTGTGTCCATCTCCGTTCAGGACGACGGGGCGGGGCTCTCCCGCGATGCGGAAGCGCACGTGTTCGAGCCGTTCAACTCGCCGGACTGCGAGCGCGCCGGCCTCGGGCTCGCTCTCGCGCGCCGCACGGCGTCGCTGCTCGGCGGCGAGCTCGCCTACGAGCCGCGCGAGGAGCGCGGCGCACGCTTCCGTCTGCGAATTCCCGCTCGCACGAGCGCCTGATCGCGCTCAGGCAACCCGCGCGGCGTCGAATCCGCGCTCGAGCAGCCCGAGCGCGCGCTCCGGCGGCACGGGCGGGCTGAAGAGGTAGCCCTGCACTTCGTCGCACTGCAGCACGCGCAGGAACGCGAGTTGCGAGGCAGTCTCGACGCCCTCGGCCACGACGCCGAGCTTCAGGCTCTTCGCCATCAGCAGGATCGACGTGACGATTGCCGCGTCGTCGGGATTCGTGGTCGATTCGCGGATGAAGCTCTGATCGATCTTGAGCGCGTCGATCGGGAAGCGCTTCAGATAGGCGAGTGACGAGTAGCCCGTGCCGAAGTCGTCGATCGAGAGGTGCACGCCAGCCGCCTTGAGCCGCGTGAGCGTTTCGACCGCCGTGCCGGCATCGCGCATGACGGTGCTCTCGGTGAGCTCGAGCTCGAGCCAGTCGGCGGCGAGCCCGCTCGAAGCGAGCGCATCGCGCACGACCTGCGGCAGATTGGGCTGCGTGAACTGCACCGTCGAGAGGTTCACCGCCATGCGGACGGGCGTCGCGCCCGCGTCTTGCCAAGCCTTGGCTTGCCGGCACGCCTCGCGCAGCACCCACTCGCCGATCGGCACGATCAGGCCAGTTTCTTCCGCGAGCGGAATGAACTGAGCGGGAGACACGAAGCCCAAGTCGGGGTGCTTCCAGCGCAGGAGTGCCTCGAAGCCGACGATGCGCTCGCCGTTCACCGCGACGCGCGGCTGGTAGTACAGGCACAGCTCGTTGCGCTCGAGTGCGCGGCGCAGGCTGGTCTCGAGCGTGAGCCGCTCGAACGCGCGTGCGTCGAGCTCGGCCGAGTAGAACTTCAGAGCTCCGTGCCCCGACTGACGCGCGCAGAAGGAGGCGGTTTCGGCGCGGCGCACGAGCTCATCGATGGCGTTGTGATCGGTCGGATAACCGGCGATCCCGATTGCAGCTGGCACGCACAGCTCGTGCCCCGAGACCGTGAAGGGCTTGGCGAGCGCCTCGAGGATGCGAGTCGCGACTTTCGCGGCGTCGTGGATGCGGGCGAGGTCGGGCAGCAGCACGTTGAAGTGCTCGCCAGAGCGGGCGACGACGCAAGTTTCTCGCGCGGCGCCGACTCGACCGACGGTGTCGCCGTCGCGCGTAGCCTCGCGAATGCGCTGCGCGATTCCATCGAGCAGCTCGTCGGCCGCATCCGTGGAGAGCGCGTTGGCCGTGAGCGCGCTCACGCGTTGGACATCGATGTGCAGGAGCGCCACGTGCTGGCCCGTGCGCGCGGCGATGCGCACGGCGTGCTCCGCCTGCGCGGTGAAGCTCTCGCCTTTCTGCTCCGTCGCGGAGGAGAGTGGCTGCGTGCCTCCGAGCCGCGGAGGGCTCGCCTGCAGTTCCTCGACCATGCCGGCGATTCGCTCCGTCGTCCCGTGACCGTCGCGGAAGGCGCGAGCGACGTGGCGCACGCGCTGACCCGCGCCGGTGAGGTGCTCGAAGGTCGGAAGCTCCTGTTCGCGCGCGCAGCTCGCGAACCACTGCGACGCGCGCTCGCGCTCCGTCTCCGGCAGGTACGCGATCCAGCTGGCGAGATCGCACGGAAGACGGCGGTCGTCGATCGCCAGCAGCTTGCCGGCCTCCGGCGAGCACCAGAAGGCGCCTGTCGCGAGGTCGAGCTCCCAGAAGCCGACCGTGGTGTCGCCGCGCAGGAGTTCGAGCTGTCGCTCGGTCCGCTCGCGCTCGCGCAGATCGAGCAGCTGCTCGGCGGCGGCGTCGAGGGCGAGCGCGGCAAACACGGGCGGCGAGGTGCGGTCGAGCACCGCGAGCGCGCCGACGCCCATCGTGGTTGCGACGAGCGTGGAGTCGGCGGGATCGACGAGGAGGACGAGCCGCGCACGGTGCGTCCAGCCGAGGCGCAGCGCCGCGAGTTCCTCGAAGTCGAGGGCCACGAGGTCCGGATCGACAGCGAGCGCATCCTGCAGGCTGGCGAAGCGCTCAAGTTGCGCCACGCTGCCTTCCGGGAGCTGGAAGGACTTCGAGACGACCGCGATCAGGACGTGGGCGTGAGGTTCGTTGGGGCGACGCATGGGGGGACCGCCGCGGGTGCTGGGCCGCTGGACGTGCAGCTTGGATCGGGCTCCGCGGCGCGCAATCTGGAGCGCGGCGCGCAATTCCTGCCGGGAGGAAGGACTTGCGACTTCCTGAATGGGGCCGTCGGAGATGGCGGCTCGCTCCCACGCAGGGGCGGCGGCTTGCGCGGCGGCCCGGCGCCCATGCCCTTGCGAAGTAGAATCCATCAACTAATCTGGATTACATGATAGGTCTTACCGGCACCTCGCGGCTCCTCAAGGCCCTCGCGGACGACACCCGCCTGCGCATCCTGCACCTGCTCGCTCAGGAGGAGCTCTCGGGCTCCGACTTGATGGAGGTGCTCAACATGGGGCAGAGCCGCGTCTCGACGCATCTCAACCTCCTGAAGGAGGTCGGACTGGTGAACGACCGACGCGAAGGTCGGCGCACGCTCTATTCGATCGCCCCTGGCCCAGCCGCCGCGCTCCTCCAGCAGGTTCTTCACGAGAACGCCGAGAGCCCCGAGTTCGCCTCGGACCTCGCCGGGCTGCAGGTGCTGCGCGAAGCGCGCGCCGCTCAAAAGCGCGCCTACTTCGACCGCGTCGCCGCGAGCTTCGGCGAGCAGCTGCTTCCGGGGCGCACGTGGGAAGGCCTCGCGCGCGGCCTCGCGCGCCTGTGCCCGCGCGGACGCTACGCGGACCTCGGCATCGGCGACGGCATGCTCACGCTGATCCTCGCGGAGACCGCGGAGAAGGTGACGGCGGTCGATATCTCGCCCGAGATGCTCAGCGCTCTGCGCACGCGCGCGAAGGCGCAGGGCATCGCCAACATCGAGACGGTCGAGGGCGAGCTCGAGGACCTGCCGCTGCCCGACTCGTCGCACGACGTGGTCGTGATGAGCCAAGCGCTGCACCACGCGGCGGATCCCGACAAGGCGCTCGCGGAAGCCGCGCGCGTGTTGGTGCCCGGTGGCTCGCTGCTCGTGCTCGATCTGCTCGCCCACAACGAGGACTGGGTCCGCGAGAAGCTCGAGCACGTGCACCTCGGCTTCACCGAGGCCGAGCTCGACGCGCGCATCCGCGCCGCGGGCTTCACCCACGTCTCGGTGATGCGCGCGGCGCGCGATCCCCAGCCCCCCCACTTCATGACGCTCGTCGCCAGCGCCCGTCGCGGACGCTGAGGAGCGCCACGATGACACTCTCCTTCCGCGAGGCACTACGCCAGCGCGTCCTCTTCCTCGACGGCGCGATGGGCACGCAGATCCACGCCGCGGACCTCGAACTCGAACGCGACTTCCTCGGCCTCGAGAACTGCAGCGAGGTCGTCAACCTCACGCGCCCCGATGTGATCGGTTCGATCCACGAGCGCTACTACGCGGCCGGCTGCGACGCGGTCGAGACCAACACGTTCGGCGGCATGGCGCACGTGCTCGCGGAGTTCGGGCTCGAGGGTCGCGCCCGCGAGATCAACGCGACGGCGGTGCGCATCGCGCGCGCGGCCGCGGCGAAGTTTTCGACACCCGAGCGGCCGCGCTACGTGCTCGGCTCGATGGGGCCCGGCACCAAGCTCGCCACGCTCGGGCACGCGGACTTCGACACGCTGCGCGCCTCGTACCACGTGCAGGCGGAAGGCCTGATCGAGGGCGGCGTCGACGCGTTCTTGCTCGAGACGTGTCAGGACCCGCTGCAGATCAAGGCCGCGCTGTCGGCCGTGCGCGCGGCGCAGAAGGCGGCGCGCACCGACCTGCCCGTGATCGTGAGCGTCACGATGGAAGTGACCGGCACGATGCTCGTCGGCACGGAGATGGCCGCCGCGATCGCGCTGCTCGATCCGTTCGACATCGACATGATCGGCCTCAACTGCGCGACCGGTCCGCGCGAGATGAGCGAGCACATCCGCTTGCTCGGACAGACCTGCCGCAAGCCAATCTGCGTCTATCCGAACGCGGGTCTCCCCCACTTGGTCGACGGCCATCCGCACTATCCGCTGACGCCGGCGGAGCTCGCCGACTGGCTCGTGCGCTTCATCGAAGAAGACGGCGTGAGCATGGTCGGCGGCTGCTGCGGCACGACGCCCGAGCACTTGGCGCAGGTGATTCGCGCGGTCGGTGTGCGCAAGCCGCTCGCGCGCAAGCCGAGCTTCCAGCCGGCCGTGACGAGTACGTACTCGGCGGTCTCGCTGCTGCAAGAACGCTCGGTGCTGTATGTCGGCGAGCGCTCGAACGCCAACGGATCCAAGGCGTTTCGTGAGCACCTGCTCGCTGGAAATATCGACGCGCAGGTGGAGATGGGCCGCGAGCAGGCGCGCGATGGAAGCCACGTGCTCGACCTCTGCACGGCGTACGTCGGTCGCGACGAAGTGGCGGACATGACCAAGGCCGTGGCGCGCTACCGCACGGAAGTGCCCGCGCCGCTGATGATCGACTCGACCGAAGCTCCGGTGATCGACGCCGCGCTCAAGCTGTGCGGCGGCCGCTGCATCATCAACTCGATCAACCTCGAAGAGGGCGTCGAGCGCGCGGAGAAGGTGCTGGCGATCGCCAAGGAGCACGGCGCGGCGCTGATCGCGCTCACCATCGACGAGCAGGGCATGGCGAAGACCGCCGAAGACAAGCTGCGCATCGCGCGCCGCCTGTACCGGCTGTGCGTCGAGGACTGGAAGCTGCGCCCCGAAGACCTGCTCTTCGACGTGCTGACGTTCACGATCGCGACGGGCAACGAAGAAGACCGCCGCCTCGGCCTCGAGACACTCGAGGGCATTCGCAAGGTGCGCGAGGACCTGCCCGGCGTCGGCACGTTGCTCGGCGTCTCGAACATTTCGTTCGGCCTCAACGCAGCCGCGCGCCACGTGTTGAACAGCGTGTTTCTGCACCATGCGCAGGAGGCGGGTCTCACCTCGGCCATCCTGCACTCGGCGCGCATCGTGCCGCTGCATCGCATCGAGCCGCGCGCGCGCGAGGTCGCCGAGGATCTGATCTTCGACCGCCGTCGCGAGGGCTACGACCCGCTGCAGGAGTTCCTCAAGCTCTTCGAGGGCGCGCAAGTCGCCGCGAAGAAAGAACGCGCGGTGCCCGCGGACCTGTGGGAGCGCCTGCGCTGGCGCATCGTCGAGGGCGAGCGCAAGGGCATCGAGGACGACCTCGCGCTCGCGATGCAGTCGAAGAAGCCGCTCGAGATCATCAACGTCGACCTGCTCGCGGGCATGGCGACCGTCGGCGACCTCTTCGGGCGTGGCGAGATGCAGCTGCCGTTCGTGCTGCAGTCGGCGGAGACGATGAAGGCGGCCGTGAAGGTGCTCGAGCCGCACATGGAGCGCATCGAGGGCCAGACGCGCGGCAAGCTCGTGCTCGCCACCGTGCGCGGCGATGTCCACGACATCGGCAAGAACCTCGTCGACATCATCCTCACGAACAACGGCTACACGGTCTACAACCTCGGCATAAAGCAGCCGATCCAGCACATCCTCGACGTCACGCGCGAGCACAAGCCCGATGCGATCGGCATGAGCGGACTGCTCGTGAAGAGCACCGTGGTGATGAGGGAGAACCTCGAGGAAATGAACCGGCGCGGCGTGCGCGTGCCGGTGGTGCTCGGCGGCGCGGCGCTCACGCGTCGCTATGTCGAGCACGACCTTCGCAAGGTCTACGACGGTTCGCTGTACTACGCCAAGGACGCGTTCGAGGGGCTCGCGGTGATGGAGCGCGTGGTCGCCGGCGAGGAGAAGCCCGCGGTGCGCGCGTTCCAGCGCGACTCCGACGAGCCGCTCGAGCACGAGATCCCGGTGAAGACCGTCGCCTGCGCGGCCGCGTCCGTCGGTCGCGCCGTGGTCGAGTCCGCGCCCGCGTTGGCCGAGCGTCCCGCGCCCGAAGTAGCCGAGCCGCTGCTCGCGGCCGATGCGCTGCCGCGCGACATCACCTACCCCGTCGCGCCGTTCCTCGGTGCGCGCCTCGTTGAGTCGATCCCGCTGCAGTCGATCTTCGCCTACATCAACGAGATCACGCTGTTCCAGTTCCAGTGGGGCTACCGCCGCAAGGGCAAGCCGCAGAAGGACTACGCGAAGCTGATCGACGAGACGGTGCGACCGATCCTCGTCGACCTCGCGCGACAGTGCGCCAAGGAGAAGATCCTCGAGCCGCGCGCGGCCTACGGCTACTGGAAGTGCGTGCCCGAGGGCGACACGCTCGTCTTGCTCGATCCCAAGGACGAGGGCCGCACCGCCGCGCGCTTCGCATTCCCGCGCCAGCGCGGCAAGAAGAACCTCTGCATCACCGACTTCTTCCGGCGCGACGGCGTGCCGGATGTGGTCGCCTTGCAGGTGGTCACGATCGGCCAGCGCGCGAGCGACGTGGCGCGCGAGTGGTTCGCCGCCGATCGCTACCAGGACTACTTGCACCTCCACGGACTCTCGGTCGAGGCCGCCGAAGGCCTCGCCGAGTACATCCACAAGCAGGTGCGCGCCGAGCTCGGCCTCTCCGCGGACGACGCGCGCGACATGAAGGAGCTCTTCAAGCAGGGCTACCGCGGCTCGCGCTTCTCCTTCGGCTACCCCGCCTGCCCCAACCTCGCGGATCAGAAACAGCTGCTCGACCTGCTCGGCGCGCACAAGCTCGGGATCACGCTCTCCGACGAGTTCCAGCTCGACCCCGAGCAGTCCACCTCCGCGCTCGTCTGCCACCACCCGAGCGCGAAGTACTTCACGATCTGAGCGCGGCGCGGCGCGGCGTGCGCAGCGCATCACGGCACGGAGAAGACCTCGAGGCGATGGCCGCCCATGGAGAGCGGCCCGCGGTTCGCCTTGGAGGCGCCGAGAGCTTGGCTCCAGAAGCCGATGCCGACCGAGCGCGCGCCGGCGAGCTCGCTGCGAGGCACGTCGGCACTCGCGAGTCGCAGGACTCGTCCGTCGCGGGCTACGAACTCCACATCGCGCAGCGCGAGCTGCCGCAGGATCTTGTCGTCGGCGCCCGTGATGTGCGTGAAGAGCGCGCGACGACTCCCGGGCAGCGGATCGTAGATGACCGCGAGGCTGAAGCGCTCGCCCTCGATGCGTCCGTGGGCCGCGACGATCACGGCCTCCTCGGCGAACACGATGTCGCGCAGCGCGGGAGCCGCGGCCTGCATGCACTCGGCGGCGTGGACCGCGCGTTCCTCCGCCGCACTCACCTGCACGATCCACGGGCATAAGGGCAGCGTCGCGACGGACGCGAGCACCGGCGCGCTGCGCCAGCCCGCGACCGGCGCGAGCAGCGTCACGCGCCAGCGCCCCGACAGCTTGCCATCCCACGCCGCGAGCACAGGCCAGATGCGCGCGAAGCGGGCGACGAAGAAGCGCGAGAATGCCCCGGCCTTCATCGTTTTTCCGTAGACGTGCATCAGGATGAAGCCGGACAGCACGAAGAAGAACCCCACGGCGAATCCGCCGAGCGGCCCGAGATTCCACGACTCGATCGAGAGTCGATCCTTGGCGTGGTGAAGGAAGACGCAGAATGCGGCGACGAAGCGAAGACCCGTCAGCGCATCCAGCATGCGGGGCTGGTTGCTTGTGTTCATGCGAGCACAAGCGCGAAGCTAGGGAGTGCTCTCGCGTCGTGGCGTGGGGAATTGGGCGGAGGAGAGTAGGCGCTCGCTGCGCAGAGTCAATCATGAGCCTCGCTTCGCTCTCGGAGTCCTCGAGTGGCGCCTCCCCTTGCCGGCGCTCGCACCTGTGCGCACTCCGACGTACGGCGGCGAGTCGGAGAGCCTCGCACGGAGCCGTTAGGGCGCATCTCGCGCGCACGATCGAACGCGCTCCACCGGACAACAAACTTGCTCGATCGACGCGCGGGGCTCGCAAAACTACTCCAAGTGGAAGGTCAGCGCGGCTCCTGACGCTAGCGTGTCGCCATGCTGACCCTCGCCAGCCTGCTCCTCGTTGCTGCCCCGACCACCTCGTGCGCCGTTCCGCAGTCAGAGCCCGCGGCCGTCCTCGCGGAGTGGAGCGCCGATCGCGATGCGCGCATGGCTTGGTGGCGCGAAGCACGCTTCGGGATGTTCGTTCACTTTGGACTGTATTCGCCGGCGGGCGGAGAGTGGGACGGCAAGGTCTATCCCCAGCACTACGCCGAGTGGATCCAGCATTGGGCGGCGGTGCCTTGCCGCGAGTACGCGCGCCAGATGAAGCCGCGCTTCCAGCCGGCGTCAGGCTTCGCCGAGGCGTGGGCCGAGCTCGCGGCCGACGCGGGCATGCGCTACGCCGTGATGACGTCGAAGCACCACGACGGCTTCACGCTCTTCAACTCGAAGCAGCCTTACTCGCTCGCGAACGACGTCGCCGGCGGAACCAACATCTCGCCCGAAGGACGCGACGTGGCGCGCGAGTTCGCCGACGCGATGCGCTCGCGCGGCCTGCGCCCGGGCTTCTACTACTCGCTGCTCGACTGGCAGCACCCCGACGCCTACGAGATGGCGCTGCCGGACTACCCGAAGACGCCGCGCGCGCGCGACCACGCGCAGTACAAGGCCTACATGCGCGGCCACGTCGAGGAGTTGCTCTCGGGCTACGGCGAGCTGGCGACGATCTGGTTCGACTACTCCGATCCGACGCGGCAGGGCGAGGCGTGGGGCGCGAGCGACCTGCTCTCGCTCCTGCGCGCGAAGCAGCCCAAGATCCTCGTCAACAACCGGCTCTACTTCGGACTCGAGAACAAGCTCGGCGACTACGGCACGCCCGAGAAGTACGTCCCGCCCACGGGCCTGCCCGGCATGGACTGGGAGGTCAATCACACGCTGAACGAGAGCTACGGCTTCAGCGCGCACGACGCGCACTGGAAGGACACCGGGACGGTCGTGCGACTCCTGTGCGACATCGTGTCGAAGGGCGGCAACCTGCTGCTCAACATCGGTCCGGACGCGCAGGGGCGCGTGCCCGCGGAGGCGCAGCGCGCGCTGCGCGGCGTCGGCGCGTGGATGAAGGTGAACGGCGAGGCGATCTACGGCACGCAGGCGAGCCCCTTCGTGCGCCTCCCGTGGGGGCGAGCGACGCGCAGGGGCAACACCCTGTACCTGATGGTGTTCGACTGGCCGTCGGACGACCTGCTGCGCGTGCCCGTGCAGGGCGACCTGAAGTCGATCTCCCTGCTCGGCTCGGAGGAAACGCTGTTCGCGGTCGAGGAGAGCTCGGCGACGACGGGCCTCGCGCTCGCGCTGCTCGGAGAGCCCGTCGACGCGGCCTGCTCGGTGCTGCGGCTCGAGTTCTCGGACGCCCCGCGCGCCTTGCCCTTCGCAGTCGTTCCCGCGGGCGACGGGACGCTGACCCTGCTGCCGCACGATGCGACGCTCTCGGGTCCTTCGCTGCGCGTCGAGCAGGTCGGCGCGATCGAAGACGTGCGCTACAACCTCGGCTACTGGCTCGACGCGAGCGCCTTCGCGACCTGGCCCGTGGCCGTCGAGGAGGCGGGCAGCTACCGCGTGCTCGCGGAGCTCGCCTGCAAGGACGACTCCGCCGGCTCGAAGCTGGCGCTCGAGTGCGGCGCATCCCGCCTCGAGCTCGACGTCCCCGCCACGGGCGGTTGGCAGCAGTACCGCACCGTCGAGCTCGGCGCGCTGCTCGTGCCCGCAGGTCGCGGCGAGATCACCCTGCGCGCGCTGAAGCAGACCGGCGAGGCCGTCGTCAACGTGCGCGCCATCCGACTCGAGCCGCGCTAGGAGCGTCGCTCGCTCGCGCTGGCGCGCAGGCTCGCGCACATGCACGCCGTGCGGTGCGAGCTCGCGGAGCGAACGTCGAATTCTGGACGTCTCGCTGGCGGCTGCGCCGTGCGGCGCAGGAGCTGGAAATTGCTTCCGCTTCGCGGTCGCTCGCGTGCTCGCGAGCATGGAAGAAAGTTCTGGTGGCGACGGGAAGGTCGATTTGCTTTCGACCTGAGCGCGCAACTCGCTGCAGGGTTCCATTGTCCATGGTCTCCGTGCCACGGGCACTCCTCCGCATCCGCAACGGTCTCTCCCCAACTCGCAACGCACATGCCCCCCCTCCATTCCGCACGCCGACTGGCCCTCCTCTCCGCACGCAGCCTGACCGCCTCGATTCCGGCGGCGGGCCTCATCCTCAGCGTGGCTCTCACGGCTTCCGTCGCCTCGGCCCAGTCCATTCCGTCGGGTGGCCGCCCGAGCCCGCGCTACGGCGCCCAGCCCTTCACGCAGCAGCTCCTGCTCGCCGAGGAATTCGGTACGCAGCCGCTGCCTCCGAACGGTCAGATTCCGGTGGGGAGCGTCGGCCAGATCTCGGCTGCCGCGGACCGCCATAGCTGTCCGTCCGACAGCGCCATCGACAGCGTGCTGTGCTCCGTTCCGAATCCGGAGTCGACGCTCAGGAGCAATCCGGTTCCGCAGAACCCCAACATCCCTCTGCTGGAGCAGATGTTCGGGCGCAGCGTTCCCTACGCACCGGCCGACGGCCGCCCGCCGGGCGACGGCTGGGCCCACCAGCGCTTCACCGAATTCCCGCCCGAGGTCTTCTTCCAAAGCGCACAGACGGGCGCTCGTGCGAACACCGGTTTCCGCAACGCGTTCCAGCGCCACGGCTACGCCGCGGGCGAGTTCGCGCCGGGCGGCCTGTACCACAACACCGTCGGCGTGCCCGGATTCGACGGCACGACGGCCGGCATCCCCGCGCAGATGCACCCCAACTTCCCGGTGCAGGATCCGCGCGCGCTGTGGACCTTTGACGGCACGTTCCCCGTGAAGCTCCTACAGGCGCGCTACGGCGAGGGCATTCTCTTCCGCCACCACAACGCCCTGCCCGTCGATCCGGCCGCGAACTTCGGCTTCGGCGCGCACACGATCACGACGCACCTCCACAACGGTCACAACCCGGCGGAGAGCGACGGCTACATGCATGCCTGGTTCTTCCCGGGCCAGTACTACGACTTCCGCTGGCCGGTGATCCTCGCGGGCTAC
>Ga0169931_10000307_pt1 | contig 79993 bp, 85 predicted proteins | sample Kivu_15m_20L_FD_129675 | JGI IMG/M metagenome (GOLD analysis project Ga0169931, IMG submission 129675) | Freshwater microbial communities from Lake Kivu, Western Province, Rwanda to study Microbial Dark Matter (Phase II) - Kivu_15m_20L... | ecosystem: Environmental > Aquatic > Freshwater > Lake... | reverse complement strand
GCGCTGGCCGGAGCGGGACGTCGTAAGCGTGCCGGCCCGCAGGACGTGGTTTGAGCCCGCCCGGCCGCTGTCTGAACGCCGAGGTTAGAACAGATATCTTGACGCAGCGCTGCTTGCGGCCTCCTGTTGCTCATCCAGGGAAGGAACAGGCTGATGAAAACCCGTATCACCGAGCTTTTTGGTATAGAGCACCCGATCATACAGGGCGGCATGCATTATGTCGGCTTCGCAGAAATGGCGGCGGCCGTCTCGAACGCGGGCGGTCTTGGGATCATCACGGGCCTCACCCTGAAGACCCCCGAAGGCCTGCGCCGGGAAATCCGCCGTTGCCGCGAGATGACCTCCCGTCCCTTCGGCGTCAATCTGACCTTCCTGCCGTCCGTGACGCCGCCTGATTATCCGGGGTTCGTCCGCACGATTATTGAGGAGGGTGTCCGGATCGTTGAGACCGCCGGAAACAATCCGGCCCAGGTCATGCCTTTCTTCAAGGAAGCGGGCGTCAAGGTCATTCATAAGTGCACCTCCGTGCGCCATTCAAAGAAGGCCGAGGCGATCGGCTGCGATGCAGTCAGTGTCGATGGTTTTGAATGCGGCGGACATCCAGGGGAGGATGATGTTCCCAATTTCATACTTCTGCCGCGCGCTGCAGAAGAGCTTAAAATACCGTTTGTGGCGTCTGGCGGCATGGCGGACGGACGGTCTCTGGTGGCGGCGCTCGCGCTGGGCGCTGAGGGAATGAACATGGGTACGCGCTTTATCGCGACGAAGGATGCGCCCGTGCATCAGAATGTGAAGGATGCACTCGTGAAAGCGAGCGAACTGGACACGCGGCTGATCATGCGCCCCCTGAGAAACACGGAACGGGTTCTCAACAACGCCGGCGTGGCGAAGGTGCTTGAAAAAGAAAAGCAGCTCGGCGCCGGTATCAAGTTTGAGGACATTCTCGAAGAGGTTGCTGGCATCTACCCGAAGGTCATGGTCGAGGGGGACATGGAGGCGGGCGCCTGGAGCTGCGGCATGGTGGCCGGCCTCATTCATGATATCCCGACGGTCAAAGAGCTGATCGACCGCATCATGCGGGAAGCCGATGAGATCATATCAGGTCGTCTGATGCGCATGCGCTAGGACGGCCCGGCGTTAAGGGCGCGCTGGTTCGGCGGCTGCCGACCGGCGCGCCGGCGCGGCCAGGCTTCACGAGAGACCGGCGCCCCGACTGGTCCTGCAGCCGGCGCGTTCAGCCGGCTTGTTCAGGCCGGCAGAGCAGCGCCAAGGCCCGTCGGGCAGGAGATGCCTGTGCCGCCAAGGCCGCAATAACCATCCGGGTTCTTCGCCAGATACTGCTGGTGATAGTCTTCGGCGTAGAAAAACGCCGGCGCAGGGCGGATCTCGGTTGTGATCTGTCTCAGGCCCGCCCTCAGAAGGGCCAGCTGATAAGCTTCGCGGGAAGCCATGGCTGTCTCGGCCTGCGCATCCGAGGCGGTATAGATAGCGGACCGGTACTGCGTGCCGATGTCCCCGCCCTGGCGCATGCCCTGGGTAGGATCGTGGTTTTCCCAGAACACCTTCAGCAGAGCCTCATAGCTCGTGACCCGGGGGTCGAAAACGACCAGAACGACCTCTGTATGGCCGGTGCCGCCTGAACAGACCTCCTGATAGGTCGGATGGGGGGTCTCGCCCCCCTGATAGCCGACCGCCGTGGTCCAGACGCCCGCCTGCTGCCAGAACTTGCGTTCAGCTCCCCAGAAACAGCCCATGCCGAAGAAGGCTGTTTCCAGCCCCTCGGGAAACGGGCCGCGGATCGGCCGACTGCTTACAAAATGCCGGTTCTCCAGCGCTAGCGGGGTGGATCGGCCCGGGAGAGCCTCGCCCGGTTCAGGCAGGCGGGTAGTCTTTCCGGCAAACAGCAAGGGCCATCCTCCTTCTGGGACGTGTCGTCCACACAGCAGCGCTTATCTGGGGCCTGACGGGGGAGAGGTCAAAGCCCTCATGTCTCCTTTTCATGAGGGTTCGCTGACTTGCGCTTCAGATCTGTGCATGTAAAAGCCCGCGATCGACTGACCTCTGAACGGTGAGATGGCCGAGTGGTCGATGGCGCACGCTTGGAAAGCGTGTATACGGGAAACCGTATCGTGGGTTCGAATCCCACTCTCACCGCCACGGCTGGCTATAAAGCCGCCATCCCCATATGGGAGCGATCCTGCACCTTCGAAAAGACAGCGCCTCAGGCCTGACCGTGTCCGGGACCATCCGCCATGACCTGGCGGGCCGGGATGCTGGCCGACAGGGCGATTACGCAGGTGAGGCTCCGGCCATGGCTGGCTGACGGTCATGGGCTCCCGATGAAGGCGGTGAGCCTGCCGGCCGCCGCCACGTCAGGCAGAGGGTGCGGGAGCTTCACCGCCTCCTCCGGGCGAACGGCTCATCGGGTGCACACTCAGCGCCGATGGGCCAACCAGAGAACCCCCATCCAATGTCAGACGAGCCGACAGATGGATCCGGTATCCAAGCCCGTTCTGCAGAAACGGGTGTGATCTGCGTAAATCGCGACCGAAGGGGCGTTGCACCCTCCAACCTGTTCGTGCTGGAAGTACGTGTACCTTCGTCGGAATGAGAGACTTTTATGACGCTCAAAGTGTGGGCGGTTGCACTGTCTGCAATGATGACTGCGACCTGTATGAGCCTGGCGTCTGACAGGCCCCGGGAGATCGGGGCCCTTTACGCCGCAGATGCAATGGCGATGTGCGATCTCATCCCGAAGGTCTACGTATACTACACGACGCGCGCCACGCACTGGGACGAGGCCTGCCGGCAGGCGCATGTCGAAGCGGCCGCCGTCACCACACACCGACAGGGCGTGACGATGCTGGAGCACCTTGTCGACGCGTTGTGGGACAATCACGTATCGCTAGGCGTCAATACAGGTCATTCGCCCTGGCTGGTCCCATCCGGTTCGGACATGTGGATAGAGCAGCAAGGAATGGATGTGCGTGTCACAGGCGTTCGTCGTGATTACGCGGCAGATCGTGCGGGCATCCGACCCGGTGACGTCATCCTCTCCATCAACGGCCTCACGCCGCACGACCTGGCCAGGATGCGTATCCGTACGGGTGCTGATGAGATCTCACAGGAACGAATGGCCTGGGCTCTGAATGCCGCAGCAGCGGGTTATCGCGGCCAGGGGCGCGAAATTGTCCTCCTGCGCGGCGGTGAACGCATGACAGTGGAGCTGGGCGACCCCCCGCTTCCAAAAAGTGACGCCCTGGTCAGCGCCCGCATGATCGGCGATATCGGATATATCCGCTTCAACGACAGTCTCGGAAACACTGATACCGTTGAAGCCTTCGATGCCGCTGTCGAAAGCATCCGTGCCGCCAGAGGGTGGGTCATCGATGTGCGCGATACTCCCAGCGGCGGCTCCACAGATGTGGCTGAGCCGATCATGGGTCGCTTCGTAACCAGAGCCGTCGGCTACCAGATCACCCAGCCGCTCCATGAGCCAGCCTATACACGCCAGATCAAACCGCGTGGGCCCTGGACGATAACCGGTCCACTCGCAGTACTCTCCGGACGGTGGACCGGTAGCATGGGCGAGGGTATGTCGATTGGCTTCGACGGAATGAAGCGCGGCGTGGTTGTCGGTGGTCCTATGGCCGGGCTCGCGGGGGGTGTGGACGTATACACCCTGCCGGCTACAGACACGAACCTGCGTGTTCCGGCCTACGGGCTGGCGCACATTGATGGCACGCCACGACAGCAGTGGGCTCCTAAGGAACGCGTGCAACCTGACTCAGGCGGATCGGAAGACCTCGCCCTCGCGCGCGCATTGCTGATCGTGCGTGGAGCTGAAAAAAGTGACGGTCCACTCTGATCCCACCGCAGGCTGTTTCCTGGGCGGCTGTGTCCTGGGCGATGGCCGGATGTCGGCCTCTATGGGAGGGCGTTGGACCCATCTTCAGGTTATGCTGGCGGCCTTCGTTGACATGTCCACCCCGTTCCTTTCCATGGCGCGTCCGCCAAAAACAGGAGACCAGTTCGCGTTTGTCTGACAGCGCCTCTGGCGGAACGGCCCGTGGACATCAATGGACGCCGTCGCATACGCCACGCTCCAATGCGTAGATTGGTTCAATCACCGCCGCCTGCTCGAGCCGATCGGGAACATTCCCACGGCAGAAGCCGAGGACAACCAGGTTGCAGCCCTGAAGGACAACGCAATCGCTGCATGATTCCAACCAGATAGCCTCCGGGGTTACCGGTGCGGCTCACCTGGTTGAAGAGCCAGCCGCTTATCGGACTGCGGCAGCGCGGGCTCTGCATGAGGAACTGGGCGATGCACATTGGGCGATCACGATGGCGATGCGCTGGACGGGCGCCAGGGAACGTACCGTGACATACGGGTTCTCTTGCGTACGGGGGCCACGAGGCGGCCATCTTATCGCTCTCGCGCGGCGCTCGGATGGCGTGCTGTACGCGTTGCTTGCCCTTGCGGGCTGCCACGTTGTCGAAGAGCCAGAGGATTAGCGGGGTCGGCAAGGGGTATGACAGCTTGTTTTGTGTGCTTTTTTGTTTGCATTGACTACGCATGAGATGAGGGGCGCATCGCCATGTCCCGAACGACCACAATGACTGTCCGTATCGGTGGAGCTTTGAGCGACTTTGTCTCGGCCAATGTCGGTGATGAGGGGTCCTATGAGAACGTCAGCGAGTACATCCGCGACTTGATCCGGCGTGACAAGAAGCGGGTTGAGGCTGAGGCTTTCAACCGGTTGAAGGCCGGGTTGACCCAAGCTTTCGCTGCTCCGGAGGAGATATACAAGCCGCTGACGGCAGACGAGGTGATCGCGCGGAACCGGGCCTGAGCCGGCGCCCGCCATTCGCATCCAGAAGGGGGCGTCCCATCGCCTCGACGACAATCACCGCTACACCCGCGGACGCTGCGTTCGTCTGGCGGCTGCCGACAGTCGGTGATAGCGATGACGCTGACCGCCTTCCGTCCTAGGAACTCAAGCGAATGACAACGCGCCAGCGCCCCTTCAAGCAGGTCGACGTGTTTACCGCCGTCCCTTTTCTTGGAAATCCGCTCGCCGTGGTGCTGGACGGCGAGGGACTAAGCGCTGCGGCGATGCAGTCTTTCACGGACTGGACCAACCTGTCGGAATGCGCCTTCATTCTCCCACCTACGGCCGCGGGTGCAGCGGCTGGCGCCGATTACCGCGTGCGTATCTTCTGTCCTGGACGCGAGCTGCCCTTCGCTGGCCATCCGACGCTCGGGGCCTGCCATGCCTGGCTGTCCGCCGGCGGTACGCCGCGCGCCCGCGACCTGCTGGTCCAGGAATGTGGTGTCGGGCTGGTGCGCATCCGCCGCCAGCTCGCAGGACGGCTCGCCTTCGAGGCCCCGCCGCTGATCCGGGGCGGTCCGCTTGAGGAAGGAGACGTGGCGCTGATCGCACGCGGTCTGGGCGTGTCGCGCGCTGATGTCGTGGCGCATGCCTGGTGTGATAACGGCCCGAACTGGCGCGGCGTCCTCCTGCGCAGCGCCGATCAGGTGCTGGCCCTCAACCCAGATCCCGTCATCCTGGCCGGTCTGGACGTCGGCGTGGCGGGGCCACGCGCCAGGTCTGGAGCGGCCGGTGCTCCGGGGAGTGATGGGGCGAGCGACTTTGAGGTGCGTACCTTCTTTCCCGGAAATGCCGGCATGACCGAAGACCCGGCGACCGGCAGCTTCAATGCCGCGCTGGCGCAGTGGCTGATCGGGGCTGGCATGGCGCCGGCGAGCTACGTGGCGGCGCAGGGAACCCTGCTCGGTCGGGCCGGCCGGATCTGGATCGAGAGCGATGAGGATGGAACTGTCTGGGTAGGAGGCTCTTCGGTCACCTGCGTAGAGGGCGTCGTGCGCATCTGAGGCGAGCGCGCGTTGCAAGGCGGGGCTGACGGCCGTCAGGTGACCTCCCGCTGCTGAGAACTGGCGATGTTCCCAGATGAGGCGCCTTTATTCCGGAGCAGACAGCGTTCGCAGCACTGGTCCGGTTGCACGCCATCGGTGATGTCAGGTGTGCTGAACTTTCGCTCCGGGTTTCCCAAAAGGCGCCAGGGCCACGGCCAGACACACGGCAAGTCCAAACGGAAACAGCCATGGGAAGGCGAGTATCTTGCCGCCGGAAGACAGACCGAGAACGCCTGCGTTATCGAGGATAACAACCCCTGTAATAGAAATACATACGCCGAGCAGGGGGCGGCGAACATAAGCGCGCGGGACGAAAGCCGACATCAGAAACAGGCCCAGCAAGCCACCATAGGTATAGGATGTCATTGCAAATGCGAGCGGGATAAGCCCTTCATCCGTGCCGCGCAGCATGATTGCAAAGCCTGCCAGAGCGCCTCCCCAGAGGAGAACCAGGGTCCTGGAGATCACCACTGCGTCCGCCTCGCTCAGAGAGCCCGAGCGATGACCCGCGTGAAACATGGTGAGACTCGTCTCTGCCAGTGCGGAGAGAACCGGGCTCGACATGGCTGCGGCGAAGATAGCCGCCACCATGAACCCGCGCAGTCCGGCGGGCATTTCTGAAAGAATGAACGCTGGAAATATACGGTCGTTGGTTTCGGCCACCATCGCTGCAAACTGCGCATCGAGAGGGTTCTGACTGTAGAAGCCCCACAGGGCCACCCCGACGAGAAGAAACAGAAGCACAATACCTTCGCCAATGTTGCTGGCGTAAAGCGCCTTACGGGCCTCCCCGATCGTACGGCAACAGAGCATCCTTTGCGTATTCAGCTGGTCGGCGCCATAGGCGGCGAGGTTCTGGAAGGGCATGGCGAAAAGGCCGGCCCATATTGTGTAGCTGGCCAGCGGGTCGATTGAGACATCGAGCATCCGTGTCTTGCCGGCTTCCCCGGCCGCCGAGAGCAGCGCCGGAAATCCTCCAGGATAGTCATGTGAAATAAAGGCGATCGCCACGCAGCCGCCGGCTATCAGCATGATGAACTGTACGACATCCGTCCATACGACGGCGCGTACGCCGCCAAGCCAGGTGCTCGCGACAGCGACACTGACGCTCAGGATGACGCACAGGGAAAAATCCAGACCCGTGAGAAGCTCAAGAACAAGTGACACCGCATAGATGCGGACCCCCTGGCTGAGGATGGCGCCTGCAAAAAACAGCAGAGCAGACAGCTGACCTAAGACCGGACCAAGACGGTCGCGGATATAATCATAGGGGCTGGTGTAGGCGCCGGCGTAGAGTTTCGGCAGGATCCAGTGGCCAAAGATCCATTTTGCCAGAAAACCGGCGATGCAGAACTGTAAGTAGCGAAGGTCCCCGCCGTCGGCGAAGACGATGGCGGGGACGCCGATGAATGTAACACCGCTGACGCTCGTTGAGACGATCGAGGTGGCGACAGTGTACCATGGCAGGCTGCGCGAACCGAGGAAGTACTCTCCCACATTGATCTGACGCGCGCTGATGTGGTGACTGATCAGGGTTACAAGCAGGAAGTAGGCGGCGACGACAGACCAGTCGAGGATCCCGAAGCTGCTCATGCCAGCTCCAGCCGGCGACCTGAACCTTCGCCTGGATAGACACGACCATTGGCGCCAGGGAAAGCATAGCCATTGATCAGGATACGGCGAGACGTGGCGGATGAATTGGCGGTGCTGCCGTGAACGGCATAGGGGCCAAAGAGGATAACCGATCCGGCCCCGCCTGTAACCGTCACTGCTCTGTCTTCATCGATCTGGGAGGCGGCCGGCGCGTCACCCTTTGAAGTGGAGTAGTCGTAGTGTTCCGAAGAGATGCGCCCTGATGCATCGAAGCGAACGGCGTCATTCGGTATAAACTGCAGAGGTCCGTTCTCAGGCGTCATATCGTCTATAAGGATAATCGTCTGAACGTAACTTCCCCGTCCGTTGACATCGCGCCAGGTGCCCGGGCCCTTGTCGCGATGCTGAATATCCTGATGCCAGTCGAAGTAAACGCCATCGCCTGGCATCTTGAAATGAGCCTGGCACAGCAGCTGTTCACACTGCGAACTCCCCAGAAGCTGCAGCACCGGACCGAGCAGGCGCCTGTCGGCCGACAGGTCGAGGAGGAAGGGCTCCATCCCCCCGGCCCAGACGACCCGTTTAATGATCACATCGCCCGCTGCTGTTTCATCAAGGACAAAATACGCGCCTGCATGGGTCTGTGTCGTCCGGAGGCGAAGAGATGTCTCACGCAGCCGCTCGAACGCCTCGCGCCCCTGCGCCATCTCCTCAAAGGAAAAGACGTGCCGCAGCACCAGCCAGCCGCGATCAAAAAATGTCTCGACCTGTTCGTCTGACAGGATCATCTTACAGTCCCCGGGGTCGGATAGATCAGAAAGGGCTCTCGGCGTCTGCGCCATTCGTCTTCGGCATGTCGCCAGGATGCCGCGATCGCGTCAGGCGTTCGCCCGGCGATTATCGCTTCGACGGTTTCAGCGCCGAACAGCTCGCCTACGCGCCGGATCTCAAACTGATCCGGAAACAGCTGGTAGAGGGACTGGGCCAGTTCAAGGCCGATGCGAACAGGCCGCAGGGCTTTGCGATCCGTCACCACGACGAACACGCCCTGGCAGTCAACACCTGCATATGTGCTGGCGGAGGGCCGGAAGCTGACGGGATAGACCCTGACGCCGGGAAGATCGCGGGCGTTTAGCTCGTTGGCCCATCGGCGTGCGTCGATCCACGGCGCACCGATGATCTGGAAAGGTGTGTCGGCGCCGCGGCCCACGGAGATGTTTGCGCGCTCGAGGGTTGCTATTCCCGGATAGAGGCTGGCGGACACAAGGTTACGAAGGTTTGGCGATGGGTTCACCCAGGCAAGGCCGGTCTCGTCAAACCAGCTGTCGCGGGTCCATCCCTCGGCGGGAATGATCCGGAGGTCTGTAGCGAGACCCGCCTCGTCGACGAAGTAGCGCGCCAGCTCTCCGAGTGTCAGTCCATGACGAACCGGCATGGGGCGATAGGCGTTGAATGACAGCTCTGAGGCTCTCAGAGATGGCCCTTCTATGCTGACGCCGTCTATCGGGTTGATGCGATCAAGGATGATGACGGGTATCCTGGCGCTGGCGGCGGCCTCCAGCATGTAGGCCATTGTCGTCGCATAGGTATAGAAACGTGATCCGACATCCTGCAGGTCGATGACGACCACATCTGCTTCAGCCAGCATCTCCGGGTCTGGCCGAAGCCTGTCGCCATAAAGAGAGTGCACCATCAGCCCGGTGGTCGGATCGCGGGAAGATGAAACGGCGGTGTCGAGGGTCCCCTGCGCGCCGTGTTCGGGACTGAAGAGCACACTCAGTCGTACACCGTCAGCGCGGGCGAGAAGCTCAATCGTGGTCTGCCCGTCATTCGCAAGGCCCGTCTGATTGGTCAGGAGAGCGACCCTCTTGCCGTGGAGGGGGGAAAAGTTCTGCGCCCTGAGCACGTCAACGCCGCTGCGGACCTCGCTGCGCCGGGGGGTGGGCGACCCGTGCGTGTTCGGGACATCAGGCGGTGCAGAGAGCCGTGTGTGCAGGCCCCCGACAGGTGCATCTGTGACAAGGGCTGCGGCTATGATCGTTGCGACCTTCGAGCGCAGAGGCGTGGCATCTCCTCCGCCATCGGGATGCACCCGGTTGGTCAGCAGAATGACATAGACGCCCGAGGAGGGGTCTATCCATATGGAGGTGCCGGTAAAACCCGTATGTCCGAAGGAGCCGACGGGAAAGAGATCGCCCCGGCTTGAGGAGTAGATGCTGTCGATATCCCATCCAAGGCCCCTCTGGACGCTCATCTCCGGCGGGGTCGCCCGTGAGGTCATCCGCGTCACGCTGAGCGGGGCAAGCACGCGCTGGCCGTCGAGCTCCCCGCTGGCCAGGATCATACGGACGTATCGCGACAGGTCGGATGCCGGAGCAAACAGTCCTGCATGGCCAGCTGCTCCACCCATCCGACGGGCGGTCGGGTCATGAACGATCCCCCGCATCATGATGCGATCTGCGGCATCGCAGGGGCCGCTCAGGGGAGGGCAGGGTTCGGTAGGGGCGATCCCGGATCGCAAAGCGGTATCGGGCCTGAAGCCTGAGGCGTTCATCGCGAGGGGCGCAAGAATGCGCTGAGCGACAAAGGTTTCGAGGGGAACCCCGCTGACCCTCGCTATGATCTCACCGAGAAGAATGTAGCCGATGTCGCTGTAAATGAACTGCTCGCCTGCAGGTGACTGCAGGTCTTCTGCAGCCGCCCGCTGCACAGCTTCCTGAGCCCCTGTCCAGTCCGGCGCCAGATCAAGGCTGGGCCTGAGGCCTGCCGTGTGGGTCAGGAGATGGCGTATCGTGACCGCGTCCTTGCCGGGGCCAGAGAACTCCGGAAGATGCTGCGAGACCCTGTCTGAGAGGCGCAGCCTGCCCTCCTCGATAAGAATGCTGGCCGCCGTCGCCGTCGCTACGACTTTCGTCAGTGAGGCAAGGTCGAACACCGTATCAAGTGACATGTCCTCGGGGACCGGCTGAAGCGCCCGCCTGCCGTAGGCTTTGCGATAGAGCGTCTCCTCGCCGCGGCCGACCCACAGGACGGCGCCAGGGATCTCATGGCGTGAAATCGCCGCCTCAATGACGGCGTCGACCCTGGCTGTCCACGGCGGCGGCGCCAGGCTGGTGCAGCCAAACAGCATGAGGACCCCCGCCAGCATGCATGCGATAGCGGACTTCATCCTGCATCCTCACAGCTCATCTGCACACTTCGGGGAGAACATCGTTAATCCGTCCCCCTGTCATGGCCCCCCAAGGCTGATGACCGGGGGAGGGTAGAGGGACCTCAACATCGCTGGCAATGGGGTGGTCCAGAAGGCGCCACGACATCGCCCGACTGGCGCTGGAACGGGGTCGCCATGTCATGCTCGAGAAACCCCCCGGTGCCACCGTCGCGGAAGTCGAGCATCTGGCGGGCCTGGCGGCGGACCGGGGCCTTACCCTGTTCTGCACCTGGCACTCGCGCGAGGCGGCGGGCGTGGAGCCCGCGCGGGCCTGGCTGGCCGATCGGAAGGTCGTGTCGGTCGAGGTCATCTGGAAGGAAGACGTGCGGCGCTGGCATCCGGGACAGGAATGGATCTGGCAGCCGGGCGGGCTGGGGGTGTTCGACCCTGGCATCAATGCGCTGTCCATCCTGACCCACATCCTGCCGCAGCCCGCGATCCTGGAGCGTTCGACCCTTTCCTTTCCGGTCAACCGCGCCGCGCCGATCGCGGCCGAGCTGGCGTTCCGAACGCTCGCGGGTGCGCCGGTCTCGGCCGTGTTCGACTGGCGCCAGACGGGGCCCCAGACCTGGGACATCTCGGTCGAGACCGACGCAGGCACTCTCGTTCTTCAGGAAGGGGGCAGCCGACTATTCATCGCCGGCAAGGCGCAGCCCCTGGCGGATACCGGCGACGGCAACGGGGAGTATCCGGGTCTGTACCGGCGCTTCGCGAATCTGATCCGCACGGGGGCAAGCGACACCGACCTGGAGCCCTTCCGTCACGTCGTGGACGCCTTCATGCTCGGGGAAAGACACGCCGTGGATGCCTTCGACGACTGAGATCGCGGACGGCGATCAACCGGCTGGGGTGACGACCGGCCCGGCGTCGGTCCAGTCAATGCGGTCGATATAGAGCGCCCGATAGCCCCAGCCCCCGTCCGTCAGGGGGCGCCGCCATCCGTGATAGGCGATCCAGGTTTCGCCGTTCCAGTCAAACGCGCTCGTGTGGCCGGGGCCGACCAGCCCCCTCAGGCCGGGTGTCGAAGCCAGGATCGGGTTGCGCTCGGCGTCCCGGCAGGGACCGACAGGACCCTCACAGAGCGCATAGCCGGTGGCATAGTCGCGGCCTCCGAAGTCGTTGGCGCTGTAGAAGAGGTGATAGCGACCGTCGCGCACGACCATCTGGGTCGCCTCGACCACCTTGCCCTCCCAGGGCGCGTCATTGGTGAAACCCGAGACGGTCGCCGGCTCACCCTCAAGGCTCAATCCATCGGCGGACAGACGCTGCGCCACCAGGGTCACGGGGACGTTGCAGCAGTTTCCGTCCGTTTTCACATAGAGCCAAAGATCCTGGCCGTCCCGGAAGGGGTTGGCGTCGATCACGCCCAGGGGGCCGCCGCAGGTCAGCGGCTCAGCCTGGGGCACGAAAGGACCTTGGGGAGCGGAAGCCACGGCCGCGCCGACGCACAGGGTCAGGCCGTCGGGGCGGCTCAGGCTGGCGTGGCGGGCGCTGAAATACAGCACATAATTGCCAATGAAAACATGTTAACATATAAATCTCGCAACGATCCATAAAGACGATCGATTTTGGCGAAAGCCTCGGGAGGTTTCATGCGTGATACGGCCATCGGCTGTCTCACTCTCATTGCCCTGTCGGCCGCGTCCCCGGCTGCCTTGGCCGGTGACGCCGAGCGCGCCGAGTTCGGACGCATGCCCGACGGGCGGGTCGTCGAAGCCATCACCCTGACCAACGACACGGGCATGACCGTGAAGGTCATCGCCCTCGGTGCGGCCCTTCAGTCCGTCATCGTCCCGGACCGGGATGGCCGTGCCGCCGACGTGGCCATCGGCTATCCCACCCTGGACGGTTACCTGGCCAAGCCGGAGTATTTCGGCGCCACGGTCGGTCGCGTCGCCAACCGGATCGCCGCGGGCCGTTTCGAGCTGGACGGCCGGACGTATCAGACGCCCGTCAACAACGGGCCCAATGCGCTGCACGGCGGCACGGCCGGTTTCGACAAGGTCCTGTGGGAGGTCATCGCCGTCGAGGACGGTGAGGCGCCCAGCGTGACCCTGCGCTACGTCAGCCCGGACGGCGACCAGGGCTACCCTGGCGAACTCACGACCACGGCGACCTATTCCCTCAACGACGCCAACGAGCTGTCGGTGCGCTACGAGGCGACCACCGACGCGCCGACCGTCGTCAACATCTCCAACCACGGCTACTGGAACATGGCCGGCGAGGGCGCTCCGGCCGGTGCCATGGGCAACCTTCTGACCATTCCGGCGGAGGAATATACGCCGACCGATGCCACGGCGATCCCGACCGGAGAATTCCGCAAGGTCGAGGGCACGGTTTTCGATTTCCGCACCCCCACCCCGGTCGGTCTTCGGGTTCGCGATGCGTCCGACGAGCAGATCCTGTTCGGACGGGGCTACGACCACAACTGGGTCCTCAGCCGTGAACGCTCGGCCGAGCCCCGGATGATCGCCCGCCTGGAGGACCCGGTCTCGGGCCGGGTGATGGAGATCATCTCCGACCAGCCAGGGCTGCAGTTCTACTCGGGCAATTTCTTCGACGCGACGATCGTGGGCAAGTCCGGCCAGATCTACCGGATGGGGGACGCCATGGTGCTTGAGCCCCAGATGTTCCCGGACACGCCCAACCAGCCCGCCTTCGGCTCGGTACGGCTGGACCCCGGCCAGACCTATCGCAACGACATGGTCTTCCGTTTCTCGACCACCGCCCAAGACTGATCCCGTTCGCGTTCTTTCCGAGGAGTTCTGCCATGCACCCATCCCTCCTGCCGTCATTCGCGATCGGGACGGTCCTGTTGATGGCAGCGCCCGTCGGCGCCCAGACCATCACCTTCTCGGATCTGGCTCAGGGTCGCCTCGCCGACCCAGGACCCGTGCGACCGCAATCGCGCGTCTGGACCCCGGAACGCGCCGCCGCCTGGTACGCGGATCAGCCGTTCCTGGTCGGTGCGAACTTCCAGCCGTCCAGCGCGATCAACCAGCTGGACATGTTCCAGGCCGAGACCTTCGACCCGGAGACCATCGACCGGGAACTGGGCTGGGCGAAAGACAAGTTCGGCATGAACACCATGCGGGTCTATCTGCATGACATGCTCTGGTCACAGGATCCCCAGGGCTTCCTGAACCGGCTCGATCAATATCTCACGATCGCCGACCGCCACGGGATCAGCACCATGTTCGTGCTGTTCGACAGCGTGTGGGACCCGGACAGCGCCCTGGGGCCTCAGCGCCCGCCGATCCCGGGAGTGCACAACTCCGGCTGGCTGCAGACGCCGACCCGGGACGACCTCGTCGATCGGTCCAAGGACGCCCATTTCGAGGCCTATGTGAAGGGCGTGGTCGGGCGGTTCGCCGACGACCGGCGCGTGGTCGTGTGGGACATCTGGAACGAGCCGGACAACCCCGGCGGCGGCTCCTACAATGGCGAGCAGCTCGAGGACGAGCAGAAGCGCATCGTCGAACTGCTGCCCAAGGCCTTCGCCTGGGCCCGAGAGGCGGGCGCGACCCAGCCGCTGACCAGTGGGGTCTGGACCGGGCCGGACTGGTCGCCCAGCTCTAGAACCCTGTCCCGGCTGCAACGCATCCAGCTGGCGGAATCCGACGTGATCACCTTCCACAACTACGGATGGCCGGAGTCGTTCGAGGCGCGGATCGCGGAGCTGCGCCCCTACGGCCGGCCCATCATCAGCACCGAATGGCTGGCGCGCGGCAACGGCTCGACCGTCGATACGATCCTGCCCATCGCCCGCCGCGAGAACGTCGGCATGTACAACTGGGGCCTGGTCGATGGGAAAAGCCAGACCCGGATGCCGTGGGACAGCTGGGAGCGGCCCTACACGCTTCAGCAGCCGACCATCTGGTTCCACGATCTGATGCGCCGCGACGGGACGCCCTATCGCCAGCGCGAGGCCGACGTCTTCCGCCAGACTGTCGCTCAACCCACGCCGACGCAGCCTTGATCCGCACCGGCGGCCGACGAGGGCGGTCGCCGCGATAACCAGAACACGACAGGGGAGACACCACCATGCAGACCCGGACCCGGATACTCTGTTCCGCCTCGTTGCTCGCCGCGCTGATCGCGGTGCCGGCGATGGCGCAGACGCAGCCGTCTCCCCTGCCCTAGGAGCCGGAGGAGGCGACCGCCGACCAGATCGTGGATTCCATCGTCGCGGAGGACATCGGCAAGCTGCCTGACGTCACCGCGTCGGACTCCCTGGCCCGGGTCACCGGGGTCCAGGTGGAACGTGGAGGCGGCGAGGCCGGCCGGGTGCTGGTCCGGGGCCTGCCCGATCTGACCACAACCTACAACGGACGCGACATCTTCACCGCCGAGGCCCGGTTCGTGGCGATCCAGGACTTTCCGGCCGGCGGCGCTGTCGTTCTGGGCAGTTTCCCCCGGGACGTCCGCTTCGAGGAAAGCATCTACTCGCTCGGTGTGCGTTTCCGCTACTGAGGCGGCCGGAGGCGCGCAGCGATGCGCGCCTCGCCCGGGTGAAGGATGGCGCGCTTGATGCATGAACCGGAACTGGTCTGGGACCTGAGGGCCGAGCTGGCCGAGGGACCCGTCTGGGTGGACTCCTGCCTCTGGTTTGTCGACATCAAGGGCCGCCAGCTGCATCGCTACAGCGAGGCGGATGGCTCGCGGCGGTCCTGGAATACTCCGGACCAGACCGGCTTCGCCCTTCCGGCGGAGGATGGTTCGCTGATCTGCGGCATGCCCACCGGATTGCATCGCTTCGACCCCGGGACCGGCGACTTTACCCTGCTGATCGAGGTGGAGCCGGATCGGCCACAAAACCGGCTGAACGACGGGTTCGTCGCGCCGGATGGGTCCTTGTGGTTCGGTTCGATGGATGACAGCGAGGAGACCGTTTCCGGGGCCCTGTATCGCTATCACCAGGGCCGCGTCGCCCGGCACGACGACGGCTATCGCGTCACCAACGGCCCGGCGCTCAGCCCGGACGGCGGGACCCTTTACCACTGCGACACGACCGAGCGCCGGATCTACGCCTTCGACCATGAGGATGGACGGCTCAGCCACAAGCGACTGTTCGCGGTCACCGAGGACGGCTTCGCCGATGGGCCCAGTGTCGACAGCACCGGGGTGGTGCATGTCGGGCTGTTCAACGGCTGGGGGGTGGCTCGCTTTTCTCCCGGCGGCGAAACCCTGGAGACGATCCGACTGCCGGTCCAGACGGTCACCAAGGCCGCCTTCGGGGGGGCGATCTCAAGACCCTGTATTGCACGACGGCCTGGCTCGGGAATGCCGACAAGCGAACCGCTCAGCCGACCCTGGGCGGACTGTTCCGTGTGAGGGTGGAGAGCCCGGTACTGCCCCAGGCGCGCATCAGGCTCTAGCGGACCCCGCCGTCAGTGGCTGTCGCGGGGCAGGCCGAAGCGGTCGATGATGCGGTGATAGTTCACCGCCGGTTCCAGCACGGCGCCGGTCTCCAGCTGGCCAACCATGCTCCGCTGGATCTCCTGCCAGGGCGTCTGGGACGGCGAATAGGGGTAGCCGCCCTTCGCCTCGAACGCCGCGCGCCGTTCGGCCAGTTCGGGCTCGGAGATCAGGATGTCGGCCCGGCCGGTGTTCAGGTCGATCCGCACCCGATCGCCGGTTTTCAGCAGGGCGATGTTGCCACCGGCGGCCGCTTCCGGCGAGGCGTTCAGGATCGAGGCCGAGCCCGATGTGCCCGACTGTCGCCCGTCGCCGATACAGGCCAGGGCCGTGACCCCCTGTTTGATCAGATAGGCGGGCGGCCGCATGTTCACCACCTCGGCGGCGCCCGGATAACCGACCGGTCCGGCGCCGCGCATGAACAGCAGACTGCGTTCGGTGATGCCGAGCGACGGGTCGTCGATGCGGGCGTGATAGTCCTCCGGCCCGTCGAAAACCACGGCGGGGCCCTCGAAGGCGTTGGGATCGGCGGGGTCGGACAGATAGCGGTCGCGGAACTCCGGGCTGATCACGCTCAGCTTCATGATCGCCGAGCTGAACAGATTGCCGCTGAAGACGACGAAGCCGGCATCGGTCTTCATCGGTGCATCGAACGGCTTGATGACATGCGGCATGTCGGTGGCGCGACCGGCGCAGTTCTGTCCGATCGTCCGGCCGGTGACGGTCAGGGCTTCCGCGTGGATCAGCCCTTTCTGCATCAGCTCGTGGATGACGGCCGGGACGCCCCCGGCATGGAAATAGTCCTCGCCGAGATATTCGCCGGCGGGCTGGAGGTTAACCAGCAGCGGCACATGCAGGCCGTGCGTCTGCCAATCCTGTAGCGGCAGGTCGATTTGGGCGTGGCGCGCCAGGGCGGTCAGGTGGACCGGCGCGTTGGTCGAGCCGCCGATCGCCGAATTGACGACGATGGCATTCAGGAAGGCCTCGCGCGTCAGGATGTCGGTATGTAAAGCAGGATGCTGATATGCCCCTGTTGGCCCTTTACGTGAGAGCAGTTGGAATCAAGGTCCAGCCCGTTAACCCTGCAGACGTCTGACGAGCGTGTTCGCCTCGAGGGGGCGGCGCCCCAGCTGCATGATCAGCCGGTTCTGGCATACTCATTGCTAACCAGGTTCGACGGGGTAGGAATGAACCGCCCAATGCCAGGCCTGCAATGACAACCGAGCCGCCATCGGGCCCTTCGCGTGAGACCAGCACCGGATCGCTGTTCAGCGACGCCTCCTGGCGGGCGGGCGGCTATGCCGTCGCCATGCTTGCAAAATTTGCGCTGACGCCGGTTCTTGCGCGTCTTCTCTCAGAAGAGGAGTTCGGCGTTGCAGCGATCGCTTTTTCAATCGTGCTGTTCTTTTTCATGGTCGGATATGCGGGCATCCCACAGGCGCTCGTGATCGCCAGGGAGGATAAGCCTGAGCTCTGGAGTACGGCTTTCTGGCTGAATCTGACGATCGGACTGGTGTTTATGATACTGTCCTTCGTTGGGGCGCCCTACCTGGCCGAGGCTGTTCACACGCCGGGCGCAACAGTCATTATACAGGCCTTCGCCCTTCTGATCCCCCTGCAGCTTGTCCAGAGCATAGGCTGGGCGCGTCTGACGCGGGATCGCCGCCATCAGAGGCTGGCGGTCGCTGACATCTCCTCAGAGATCGCCGGAGCGGTCTGCGCTGTGATTGCGGCGTTTGCCGGCTGGGGTGTCTGGAGCCTCGTGGTTCAGCAATTCGTGTCACTGGGCATAAGAGCTCCCATCTGTCTGTGGCGGACCGGCCTCGCCATACGGCCTCATTTCGCCTTTTCCGACATTCGTCCCTACGCCACCTTCTCTTTGAATGTGCTACTGACGGATCTGTGCACCTTTCTCACTCAGGGCCTGCCAACCTTCATTCTCGGACGCAGCTTCTCGCCAGCGGCAGTAGGCGTCTATGACATAGGGCGACGCCTTGCGACGCTGCCGCGCATGATCCTCTCCTCGAGTATTTCTGTTACGCTTCTTCCGGCCTTCGTTCAGCTGCGGGATGACGCCGCAAAGTTCAAGCGCGCTGTTCTGCGCAGTGTTCATCTTGCTAACGCCATTCAGGCGCCGGCCTATTTCGGCCTCGCCGCCATCGGCGATCCGGCCATACGGTTTATGATGGGCGAACGCTGGGCCGCAGGCGGGATTATCGTGACCCTGGTCGCTGCGGATATGGGCGTCCGATCAGTCCTTAACGGAACGGATGCTTATTTTTCCAGCCTGAAGCAGTCCGAGAAGAACCTGATCCGCTCCCTGGTCCTGGCCGCATCCGCCGGGATCGGCGCAGGCTTCGGGGCTATGCTGGGTGATCCGGCCATGGTCGCGGCTGGCATTCTGATGGCTGATCTGCTGGTCGTGCCTGTTATCTATATCAGGTGGATGAAGCATGTCGGCGCCCGGTACGGCGATGGCGCCCTGTCAGCTCTGAAGCCGGTTCTGGCTGCAGCCCTGATGGCCGGAACGGTCTGGGGCGGGCTTTATGGTCTGGACTGGCTGCAGGATCTGCAGGGCCTGCGTCTTGCAATCGCCGTCATGGCGGGCGGGGCGCTCTATGTCCTGATCATGTTCCTCATGGATCGCGCCATACTCACAGAGGTCTTCAGCCTTGTCAGTGAACGCGCCGCAGGCATAAGGATGTCACGGCAAAGACGAGGCGTACTTGCATCAGGCGGCGTCTGATGACGCCGGCCTGATCGCGGGCCGGGTGCAGCTGAGCGCCGGCGATCCGTACTCAATTGGTCATGTCTGTTCTGCAGATCCGATCACGGCGGACAGCCCGCTGGCGCGGGTCGGGAACGGATCTGCATCGTCCCGCGCCATACCTGTATCCGGGGCGATCAGGCGGGGTCACATGTGATCTTTTCCCGCAACGCTCTGGTCATCGCCACCTTGCAGATGCGCCCGAACCGCGTCATTCCCGATGACGGCGCCGGTGGAACAGCCTGTGGGTAGGATGACTCAGCGCCCATCGGGCAGGGAGCCAATGGACCGCTTCAGGACATTTATCGACAGACGCCTTTATCGTATCCGCGGCTTCCTGCATCCCTCCGACGCCATGGTGCTGGCGACGATCATGGCCTTCCAGGCGCAGAGGGGCTGGAAAGGCGCCCATGCTGAGATCGGTGTATTCTATGGCCGCTCGCTGGCTCTTCTGGCTTTCGACGCCGCACAGAGCGGTAGCAGGGTGCTCGGCATCGACCTGTTCGATATTCCCGGCCAGCGGGCGTATGTGGAAAAACATCTCGGTCAACTCGGCTTGTCTGACGTCCTCACGCTCCATGCCGGCAGTTCCCTCGAGACGCCCGCCGCCCAGGCCTTGAAGGCGATCGGTCCGGTTCGTCTTTTCAGCATCGACGGCGGACATGAGCTGGTCCACATCGATAATGACGCCGAGCTTGCGGCTGACGCCCTTTCCTGCAGCGGCGTCATCGCTTTCGACGACTTTATGAATGCACAATACCCCGATCTCAGTCGCGGGATCATACGCTTCCTTGAAGCGCATTCAGACCGGCTGGCGCCGTTCGCGATCACCCGCGCCAAGCTCTATTGCTGCCCACCGCAGGTCTACGAGGCGTATCTTGCCGCGATCAGCAGGGTCAGCTTATGGGGCGGCGCGTGGATCGAACGGTTTGTCTTCCTCGAGCGCGAGGTCGTGTTCATTAATCAGCCGCTGCTGGGGCGGGCGCTTTACCAGACGCTTGCCGAACAGGGACTGGGCCAGCTGGGAGACAGGCTTGCCCCCAGAGCCCGTCAGCGTTTCGCCCGGCAATAAAGCGCCTCATTCTCCTGCTGCAGCTGGTCCTGTCACGTCGTGGGCAGGCCGGGCGGCACCCCTGCCGCATGCGAGCGCCGCCGATGCCCTCGCCCCGAAGGAGGGGGCTGAAGAATGGCCATGGGCGGGCTCAGGCGGTATGGTGATCGCCTGCGGGGGGTGGCGGCGGGTGTACGCATTGCCGTCTGACGGGTGGATGGATTGAGCTCTGTGCACCGTCGGTGCGCCTGGCGACTGTTCAAGACGCTCCCGAGCGCCTAGCATTAAGCATGCCGACCTGCAGTCTCCGGCTTCCGGATCGTGACATGCCTGCGGAGTAGACCGATGGCCAATCGCAGAAACAGACGACGGGCGGCGGCTGTCAGGCGCTCCTCGGGGCAGATGTCGGCGCGTGAACGCCGTCAGCTCATCATCGGCGGCCTCGTCGTAGGCGGCGTGGTGCTGGCGTTCCTGGCGCTGTTTATCTGGCCGCGGTGAACGCGCGGCTCAGGCTCTTTCTCCTGCGTATGCCCCGCGGCGGCTTCGCCTTTTTATTCCCGCGCATTGACTCGCGCCGCTGAGGGAGCGTAAAGGAACAAAAAGTGAACACAATGCGGGGCGCAGACGCAGTGCGTAAGGCTGAACTGGACTGTCTGAGGCGCGATATAGCGCAGCTGGAGCGTGGATCGTCCGGCTCTGTATCTGCGCGTTTTTCAACGGGCGCAGAGACGCTTGACGCCAGCCTGGGGGGTGGCCTTGCGCGGGGCGCCCTGCATGAGATTTTTGCGGCGGGCATGCTGGATGAGGCGTCGGCCGCAGCTTTTGTCATCGCTCTGGCGCTGCGCGCCGCGCCGGCTGCTCCACTTGTATGGGTCAGGCAGGACTTTGTCGGTCTTGAGCTGGGCGAGATCTATGCGCCTGGTCTGGCTGAGCTTGGCCTGTCGCCTGAGCGGCTGATTCTTGTGAAGGCGCGTGACGCCCCGGCCGTCCTGCGTGCTGGCGAGGAAGCGGCCCGCTGTGCGTCCCTGGGGGCGGTGATTATTGAGCCATGGGGTAATCCCAAGGCGCTCGACCTTGTCGCTTCGCGCCGCCTCATGCTGGCGGCGGCGCATTCGGGCGTATCGCTATTCATGCTGCGGGCGGGAGGATCGCCTCTGCCCGGCGCCGCCGCGACGCGATGGCGTGTCAGGGCTGTCGCCTCGGCCCCCCTCGAGGCGCATGCGCCGGGCCAGCCTGCATTCGAGGTCAGCCTTGTGCGCGACCGTGCGGGGGGCATGGGAGGAAAATGGATCCTGGAGTGGCAGCGTGATCTCCTCAGCTTCAGACGTCTCGCAGAAGAGGATGGAACGGCGCTATCTGGCGGTATGGTTTCCCTACCTGCCGGCGGACCGTATTCTCAGACGGCGCGCCACAGGCGCGCCGGATAAGTGCGAAGAGCCAGCCCCGCTCGTGCTGGCCGAGAAAGTAAAGGGCGCAAGCCGTATCGCCGCCATCAGTCGCAAGGCCAGGCAGGCAGGGCTGGCGGCGGGCCTTACGCTGGCTGATGCACGCGCCCGCATACCCCGGCTCTGGGTTGAACCTATGGACCGGCGGGCAGATGCAGATCTGCTTGACGCCATAGCAGAGGACTGCGGCCGCTTTACGCCGGTTGTGGCTGTTGATTCACCTGACGGGATGACGCTGGATATAACAGGCTGCGGGGCGCTGTTTGGCACAGAGGCCGAGCTGAGGCTGAAGGTGTCCCAGCGTCTGCGCCGCGCCGGTCTTCATGTGCGTACCGTCATCGCCGGAGCGCCTGATACCGCCCGCGCGCTGGCCCGTCATGGCCGTATCGCCATTGTACCAACAGGGCATGAAGCCGAAGCGGTGAGCGGACTGCCTGTTGCTGCACTGGGGATGGAGGCGAGCGACCAGCTGTCTGTCTCACGCGCAGGCCTTAAGACCATCGGCGCCCTCGCCGAGCGTCCAAGTATCCTGTTTGCTGCACGATTTGGCGAGAAGATGACAGGCAGGCTGGCGCGTCTGCAGGGCCATGCGCCATCCTTGCTTACCCCCCGTCGTGACAGCCCCATGCTGTGGACCCAGCGCAGTTTCGCTGAACCGGTTGCGCGTTCAGAGGATATTGAAGCGATACTCGCAAGCCTTGCAGCTGATCTGTGCCAGATGCTGCTGGAACGTCGTGAGGGGATGCGCGTCACTGAGGCCAGCTTCCACCGTTCTGACGGAGTGGTGCGCTATATTCGTATTGACATGAGTCAGCCAGGTCGCGATGTGGCGGCGTTCATGCGTCTTTTGCGTGAGCGTCTCGGTGCGCTCGCTGACCCCCTTGATCCTGGCTTTGGCTTTGATCTTGTGCGCCTTGGCGTTCTCAGCGCTGAGCCACTTGATATAAAACAGGCTGACCTTGACGGGCGGGTGATCGCTGCTCACGCCATATCCAGTCTGACCGACAGGCTGTCAGCCCGCCTCGGGCAGGACCGTGTTCTGTGTTTTTTGCCTGAAGATACACACGACCCCGCGCGAGCTGCACGGCTCGCGCCGGTAGAAGCGATTACGCCCGCTTCGGGCTGGAACAGGCCTCAGTCAGGAGAGGCGCCGCTGCGTCCGCATCTGATATTTGATCCGCCACAGCCTGTGATCGTCACGCTTGCAGAAGCGCCTGACGGTCCGCCGCGTGCTTTCCGATGGCGCCGTATGGAACATCGGATCACTGCTTATGAAGGGCCTGAACGGATTGCGCCTGAATGGTGGCGTGAGCATGCCTGTGAGGAACGCGACTATTATCGCGTGGAAGACATCAGCGGACATCGCTTCTGGCTGTTCCGTACCGGCGATTATGTAACAGGTGCAGGTCCACCGGACTGGTTTCTGCATGGAGCCTTCGGATGAAGCCGCCTGTTTTCGCAGAAATGGCCGTCGCGACGAATTTTTCCTTTCTGCGCGGGGCGTCAGACGCACAGGATATAATCCTGCGCGCCCTGTTGCTGGGGTACAGGGGAATCGGCATCGCTGACCGCAACACCCTCGCCGGCGTCGTGCGCGCCTTCGCGGCCCTTGAGCGCATTCGTGAGGAGGGACTGCTCCCGGCGGCCTCCGCCGGTCAGGGCGCTGAGACGGTCTGCAGCCCTTCACCCTGCGATCTGATGTCCCGCGCACAGGCGTTCAGGCTTGCCGTTGGCGCCCGGCTTGTCTTCGCTGACGGCGCGCCTGATATCATCGCCTATCCGCAGGATCGCGCAGGCTGGGCGCAGCTCTGCCGCCTGCTGACGGTTGGGAATCTGCGCCCTCCGCCCGGTCTTGAACGCGCTGTTAAGGGCGAGTGCCGGCTCTTTATCGACGACCTGATCGCGCATGCCGATGGTCTGCTTATGGTCGTTATGCCGGGGCCTGTCCCGGGTGATATCGGCCCGGTTCTCAGGCGTCTGGTCGCCGCGCGACCCGGAGCTGTCTGGCTGGGAGCAAGCATGCATCGCCGCGGTGATGATGCGCGCAGGCTGGCGCGTCTCAGCGCGATGGCCGCTGAGGCAGGTACGCCCCTTCTTGCGACCAACGACGTTCTCTATCATGACGCCAGCCAGCGCGACCTGCACGATGTGATGACCTGCATACGCGAGGGCGTCAGACTGGAATCGGCTGGTCGTCTGCTTGAGGCGAATGCTGAGCGGCATCTCAAGTCATGTGAGGAGATGGTGCGTCTGTTCCGTGCGACACCGGAGGCGCTGGCGGAGGCCGTCAGCCTCCTGTCGCAGATCGAGTTTGATCTGGGCCAGCTCTCTTATGAGTATCCTGAAGAGCCCGTTCCCCCAGGCTGGAATGAGGATCAGTATCTGGCGCATCTCACAGGCGTTCATGTCGCTCTAAGATATCCCGACGGCGTTCCCGATCGTGTCCAGAGGCTGATCACATTCGAGCTCGATTTTATACGCAGGCATGGGCTCGCGCGCTATTTTCTGACCATCTATGATATTGTACGCTTTGCAAAAGACAGAGGCATACTCTGTCAGGGGCGCGGCTCAGCGGCTAATTCTGCAGTCTGTTATGCGCTGGGAATTACATCCGTTGATCCCAACACCTTCGATCTGCTGTTTGCACGATTTATGTCGGATGAGCGGCGTGAGCCGCCGGACATTGATGTCGATTTTGAGCATGAGCGGCGTGAAGAGGTCATCCAGTATATCTACAGCCGCTATGGTCGCCATCGGGCGGGTATCGCATCCAGTGTCATCCGCTACCGCGCCCGAAGCGCCATGCGTGATGTCGGCAAGGTGTTTGGCCTCAGCGATGACATGACGGCGCGGTTATCGGGCGTCGTATGGGGTGGCCGCAGCAGTGCGCCATCCGCCGTTCAGCTGCGTCAGGCCGGTGTCGATGCGGATAATCCTGTTATCGCCCGCGCACTCGCCTTCGCCCGCAGGCTGATCGGATTTCCCCGTCACCTGTCTCAGCATGTCGGCGGCTTTGTACTCGCACGCGGACGTCTGGATGAACTTGTCCCTGTTGCTCAGGCGGCGATGGAGGAGCGTACATTCGTTGAATGGGACAAGGAAGATATTGACGATCTGAAGCTGATGAAGGTCGATATTCTCGCCCTGGGCATGCTGACCTGCATCCGCAAGGCGTTTGACAGTCTCTTTCAGCATGAGGGCCTGAAGCTGACCCTTCAGGATACCCCGCCCGAGGACCAGGCGGTCTACGACATGCTCTGCAGAGGAGATTCGATCGGCGTCTTCCAGGTGGAAAGCCGTGCGCAGATCGCTATGCTTCAGCGCCTTCGCCCGCGGAAGTTCTACGATCTTGTCATTGAGGTGGCGATTGTCCGGCCGGGGCCCATTCAGGGCAATATGGTTCACCCCTATCTGCGTCGCAGGAATGGCGACGAGGCGGTGACTTTTGCCGCCCCTTCGCCCGAACATGGTCCGCCCGATGAGCTCCAGTCCGTTCTCAGCGAGACATATGGTGTTCCGCTGTTCCAGGAGCAGGCGATGAAACTTGCCATGGTTGCGGCAAAGTTTTCACCCGCTGACGCCAACCGCCTCCGATGCGCCATGGCGACATTCCGTAATGTGGGAACCATCCATCTGTTTGAAGAAAAAATGGTCGAGGGTATGACTGCGCGCGGTTATGATCGTGAGTTTGCGCAGCGCTGCTTTGAACAGATCAGGGGTTTTGGCAGCTATGGCTTTCCCGAAAGCCATGCTGCGGCGTTCGCCCAGCTGGTCTATGTATCGGCGTGGCTCAAGTGTCATCATCCGGCCGCCTTCACATGCGCGCTTCTGAATTCACAGCCCATGGGATTTTATGCATCCGCCCAGCTTGTGCGCGATGCCCAGGAACATGGTGTTGAGGTGCGGCCCGTCGACGCCAATTTCAGCTTTTACGACAGCACGCTGGAGCGCAGACAGGACGGATCGCTGGCCCTGCGTCTTGGCTTCCGGCAGATTGACGGTATGCGGCAGGCCGATGCCGACGCTCTGATTGCCCGGCGTGCAGGGGGGTATAGCAGTATTGCGGACCTGCGTGAGCGGGGAGGGGTATCAGCACCCATGCTCAAAAGGCTCGCCGAGGCGGACGCCTTCGGTTCACTGAAGCAGAGCCGCCGTGAGGCGATGTGGGAGGTGAGGCGACAGCCTGATGATGACCTGCTGCCGCTGTTCGCCGCCGCCGGTGCGCGCGAACTGGGCGCCGAGCCTGACAGTCATCTGCCACACATGCCCCTGCGCGAGCATGTGGCGGCCGACTATCAGACCCTTCGTCTGTCCCTTAAGGCGCATCCGATGCATATTCTCAGGCCCATTCTGATATCAGAGCAGATACTGTCCTGCCGTCAGACCTGCGAACTTGCTGATGGCCGCTGGGCGCGCACGGCAGGCGTCGTGCTTGTCCGGCAGCGGCCTGGAAACGGCAAGGCCATTTTTATAACCCTGGAAGATGAGACGGGCATAACGAATGTTCTCATGTGGGCGCGTATCTTCGAGAGATTTCGATCGCAGGTGATGGGTGCGCGGCTTCTTCTGATCGAGGGCAGGGTGCAGAAGAGCAGGGAAGGGGTCGTTCATCTTATGGCCTCGCGCGCTTATGACCGCAGCTATGAACTGAGGCGACTGTCAGATGATCACGCAGCCGACATAGAGCTGACGCGGGCTGATGAAATCAGGCAGCCGCGCGCCCCGCGCGGACCTGATAAGGCCACCCCACCGCCCCGGCATCCCCGCGGCGTGAGGATTATACCGAAATCCAGAGACTTTCGCTGAAGACATCGCAGCAGGCCCGTTGACCGCCGATGTCATGCGGCGCGATGGTGGAGCCGCAGCATCGTGCGAACCCGGGAGAGACCCATGCGGGAGAGACCCATGCCGGAGAGACCCATGCCGGAGAGACCCATGTCGGAACAGCAGCAGGCCGGCAGGTTCAGCCGGGGTCTCGCCGTCTTCCTACTCGGCGGCCTGTGCATGCTGGCGCCAGCCTGCCACTCCCCGCCAGCGGGCGAAGCCGAAGAGGCGGGCTGGCCGGGCGTTCTGATTGACGCCGATGCCGAACAGATCGCCGCCGGCAGACAGGTCGCAGAGCGTGAGTGCGCCCAGTGTCATGCGGTCGATACCACATCCAGGAGCGCCAATCCGGCCGCCCCGCCCCTGCGTGAGGTGCTCCTGGTGAATGATGCAGATAATCTGGCCTATCGCTTCATTGAAGCGATGCGCGTCGGCCATGATGATATGCCGCTCTTTGACTTTGATGTCCGTTCGGCTGACGCACTGATCGCCTATATCGCATCGATCAGCCGATGATCATCATGCAAAAGACGCGCGAGCCCCTGAGCCCGCGCGTCCAGTGCATGTCTTTGGATGAGTGATCCGGAGCCTAGCTGGCGCGGAGCATCGGCGCATCCTCTATCGAGCCGCCTTCAGCCAGATCCTCAAGAATGTCGCGCCTGAGGATGGAGCAGTGATAAAGGGATCCCATACGGATCCAGCCACGCCTCTGGAACTCTGACATCTTGCGTGACACCGTCTCAAGGCGAAGACCGAGAAACTCGGCCATGTCACCACGCCGCATAGGCATGTCGAACTGCCCATCATGTTGATTGTCGCACAGATCACAGATCGTCAGCAGGAAGTTTGCAAGCTTCTGTTCGGCGGACTGGGTGCCGACCGCTGCAAGCTGCGCCTGGGCCGCGCCAAGCTGCCGGCCGACCTGACGTAGCAGCTGACTGGCCAGTTTGCCGTCATGCAGGCAGATGTCTGTCACGCGCGCCAGCGGTATGCTGCGTACACTCACCGGTGTGATAGCTTCGCATCCATTCGTGTGCTCGCCATCCGATTCCAGCCCAAGGATAGAACCGGCGTTGGCGAACCCAACGATCTGCCGCTGGCCGTCGAGGAGCGTCCGGTAAAGCTTTACCCAGCCAGCCTCAACGACATAGAGGCAGTCCCTCTCGTCGCCTTCATAAAAAAGATGTTCGTGCGCCTCAACTGAGCGCGTCGCCGCCCGAGCGGGGGTACGCTCTTTGAGCGTGGCCTCCGGGGAAAATCCAAGAATAGCTCCACCTGCAATACACATGAACGCCTCCTGTCCGTGTTGGCGAGGAGAACTATGTGTGTGCTACCTTGCTGGCGTTTGCCGAAGTGTGTCGGCCTGTGTGACGAAATGTGTCTGTGTCCGGAACACATGCATTTGTCTTTTTATTTTAATACTTTAATGAGCTCTGCGACCGGGCGTCGCGGCCGGGGGCCTATGGTTCGACAACGCGGAAATGCGCTGGCTGAGGCCGACGCGCCCGCCCGGCCTGTTCATGTCCCGGCTCCAGAGCCGTCATGGCGATGTCGAGAACGCGCAGCGTCGTTGCAAGATCCTGATCCGAGACACCCGCGAGGACCTCGTCGCGTATATTGCCAGCAATCATATCAATTTCAGCAATGACCTCTTCGCCGGCCGGCTCGATGACAACGCGCTTGGCCCTCCGGTCGCCGGGCGCCTCCGTACGACGCACCAGTTTCTGCGCTTCCAGGGCGTCGAGCAGGCGTACCAGCGTCGGACCCTGAATGCCCATGCGCTCGGCAAGATCGGACTGAATCAGGCCATCGCTTGCGTGAGAAAGATGATAGAGGGCGTTCCATCGCGCCGCCGTCTGGCTCGTTGATTTGACGCGTTCAGCAAACCGCGCCCGGAAGCGCCGCGTCACAACGGCGGCTTTGAAGAACGCCTCCAGCTGATTCCTTGCGCGTTCCGAGGAGGGGCCTGTCACAGCGATTGCGCTCATATGCGAACCTCGTCCTCGTCCAGCCGCAATGCCGGCCGAAACATGACACAGTCTGGCATCGCAGAGGCAGGCAGACTTTGACACGTATCAAAATCAGGTCGCCTGTCCGCAGACCTCATTTAATCCAGGGGCATCTTCAGGCAGTCATACAGGGCGCATGAGCTGAGTTCAGCTCTTCAGACCGAAAGAGAGTGACGAGCGGCCGAAGGAGCCAGCCCCGGGTCGAAGCAGGCGGCGATTGTCCGGGCGTAGGGACGACCGCGTGTCGTAATGGCGATCCTCCGGCCGGAGCGTTCAGCGAGCCCCGCGCTAAGGGCCCGTTCCAGGCGCTGAGGCGAGGCTATCAGTTGTTCATCACAAACATCTGCTTCAAAGTCACAAAGAAGGCGCTCAATTATGTGAGCAATGCGCGTGTCCGTCTCATCAACAACCACGCCGCGTACAACAGGCAGGCGTCCCGCATTCAGCGCGTCACAATAGGCGGTGGAGCTCGCCCTGTTCTGATAGATGAGGCCGGGCAGGGAGGATATCGAGGAGGCCCCCATGCCGATGAGGGCGGTAGAGGTATCATCCGTATAGCCCTGAAAATTGCGATGCAGCCGTCCCCTGCTGGCCGCTGCTGCAAGAGAATCCCCCGGGGCTGCAAAATGATCAAATCCGACCGGCAGGTAGCCAGCATGCTCAAGCGTAAGCGCAGCCGCCTCAGCCTGGCGGAAGCGCGGCTCTCCGGACGGCAGGTCGTCGGGGCTGATGCTCTTCTGATGCTTTTTCATCCAGGGAACGTGGGCATAGCCGAACACAGCTATCCGGTCGGCATCCTGCGCTCCGGCAAAACTGGCTGTCTCTACGACATGACCGACTGTCTGGCCAGGCAAGCCATACATCATGTCCACATTGATCGCCTCTACGCCTGCAGCGCGAAGCCGTCGTATCGCCATCTCAACGGCTGATGCCGGCTGGACCCGGTTGATCCGGGCCTGGACCGCGTCGTCGAGAACCTGGACCCCAAGGCTGGCGCGTGTGAGACCATTGCGTGCGAAGGCGTCGATGCACGCGGGGGTCAGTCCGCGCGGGTCAAATTCAGCAGCAATCTCAGCGAAGCGCCGGAAACGGAAGGCGGCGCGCAGAGCCGCCATGATGCGCTCTGTCTGATCAGGAGAGAGACTATCCGGAGACCCGCCACCGAAGTGAACTCGTGCGACGGCGGCGTGGGGAGAGCAGAGTTCGCCGATACATCTGATCTCCAAAAGCAGAGCCTGTACATACCGTTCGACGGTATCGGCGGGTGTTGGAACGCTGGTGTTGCAACCACAATACCAGCAGAGTTTCTGGCAATATGGGATATGAATATAAAGCGACAGTTCCGCCTTGTCCGGAAGTCGCCCAAGCGCCGCTCTCGCCGCGGTCGCCCCTACACCCTCATGGAAACGGTTTGCAGGCGGATAGCTTGTATAGCGGGGAAGCTGCTCAGCGGCGAATTCAGGAAGGTAATCCCATCTGCGCGCCGTTGACCGATCGGGTTTCATGTAGGTCATCACACGCGCGTCCCGAGAGCGCGGGCCCGCCTGCTGTCCCGTTTCGGCAGGATAAGGCGGAGTAATCCGAAAAACATCAGACCGACGCCCGTCACCATGACTGCGCAGCCCATGCAGGACGCTGTTTGGCTCAACAGCAACCCGGGCGCTTCTCCGCACCAGCCCTGTATCGGCTGGAGGCAGGTGCGCGTGGAGGCGCCGGTCAAAGCCAGCGCGAGTCCGGACAGGATTACAGCCGCTGGCCTCACTCACGCCTCCACCCGCCTGCCGCCAGACGTGTCCGGGGTCAGAGCCAAACCTTAGTCTGGACTGCCCCGCCGATCCTTGAGGCAGGTCAAACCCTCCTCGCGCCGCTACTGGCACAGAGCGTCCGGACACGGAGGTCCGTCCGGATCATCGTTTTGCGGGGAAATCTGAATGGTTGCGGACGCACCGCGCGGAGCGCGGCTGGACCCAAGTACGGCGAGTGTCGGTCTGGTCCTTCTGGTTGTCTTCAGTCTTGGTCTTGCCGGCGCCGCGAACGCGGCGGACGCTGGTTTTGCTATCCACAGCTGGATGTTCGTCATCGCGGCGGCCGCCGGGCTGGCGGGCATTCTGATATGGCATGAGGCTGGCGCAGTCACGCCGGTCTTCGACAGAGCCTTCTATGAGGAAGGCGTCGTCAAGGCGGGCATCGTCGCCACCATGTTCTGGGGTATAGCCGGTTTTCTGGTGGGGCTGATTATCGCCCTCCAGCTGACCTGGCCAAGCCTCTTCTACTTTGAAGGGCTGCCGTGGACCAACTTCGGTCGCCTCCGGCCGCTGCACACATCGGCCGTCATCTTCGCGTTTGGCGGAAATGCCCTTATCGCAACCTCCTTCTACGTGGTCCAGCGTACCTGCCGTACCCGACTGGCGGGCGGCATGTGGCCATGGTTTGTCTTCTGGGGGTATCAGCTCTTCATCGCGGTCGCGGCGACCGGCTATCTGATGGGTGTTACCCAGGGCAAGGAGTACGCCGAGCCGGAATGGTATGCTGATCTGTGGCTCACCATCGTCTGGGTCGCCTATCTCGCCGTTTTCCTTGCGACCCTGCTGCGGCGTAAGGAGCCCCATATCTATGTCGCGAACTGGTTCTATCTTGCCTTCATCGTCACCATCGCGATGCTGCATATCGTCAACAATATCTCTCTGCCGGCGAGTGTGGCGGGGTCAAAATCATACTCCCTTTTCAGTGGTGTGCAGAGTGCGCTGATCCAGTGGTGGTACGGGCATAATGCTGTCGGCTTCTTTCTGACCGCCGGCTTCCTGGCGATGATGTACTATTTCATCCCCAAGCGCGTCGAACGTCCGGTGTGGTCTTACCGGCTTTCAATTGTTCATTTCTGGTCGCTCATCTTCATCTACATCTGGGCGGGTCCCCACCACCTTCATTACACAGCCTTGCCGCAGTGGGCCCAGACGCTCGGCATGACCTTCTCGATCATGCTCTGGATGCCAAGCTGGGGCGGCATGATTAACGGCCTGATGACGCTGTCGGGGGCGTGGGACAAGCTTCGTACGGATCCGGTGGTCCGGATGCTGGTTGTCTCGGTGGCCTTCTACGGTATGGCGACCTTTGAGGGGCCGCTGATGTCGGTGCGCGAGGTCAACGCCCTGTCGCATTACACTGACTGGGGCATAGGTCATGTCCATTCAGGCGCCCTCGGCTGGGTAGGATTTGTCACGTTCGGGGCCATGTACTGTCTGACGCAATGGGTCTGGAAACGACCAAAGCTCTACTCCAACGCGCTCGTTGAGTGGCATTTCTGGATCTCGACGATTGGTATTCTGCTCTACATCGCCTCCATGTGGGTATCCGGCATTATGGAAGGACTGATGTGGCGGGCCCACAATGAGTTTGGCTTCCTTGAGTACGCCTTTATCGAGACCGTGAGCGCAAAGCACATTTCCTACATTATACGTGCAGCTGGCGGCGGCCTCTTCCTGCTTGGCGCGCTCATCATGGTCTACAATCTCGTACGCACGGCGCGCGGCGATGCGCCGGCTGAAGACAAAAAGCGTGCGCCTGATGCGCCAGTCCTTCAGCCGGCAGAGTAGGAGAAGCCGATATGGCCGCCAAACAAAGCTGGCTTATGCGTAATCACCGGTTTTTCGAGAGGCATAGCTATATTCTCCTTGCTGGCATTCTCGTAACCGTCGCAATCGGTGGTCTCATTGAGATCGTCCCGCTCTTCTATCTCAAGAATACGATCGAGAAGGTTGAGGGCGTTCGACCCTATACCCCCCTCGAACTGGCCGGACAGAAGATCTATCTGCGCGAAGGCTGCTATGTGTGCCACTCGCAGATGATCCGGCCTCTGCGTGATGAAGTGGAGCGCTACGGCCACTACTCTCTGGCGGCAGAGAGCATGTATGACCATCCTTTCCAGTGGGGGTCAAAGCGAACCGGTCCGGATCTTGCGCGCGTCGGGGGCAAGTACTCTGATGACTGGCATAAACAGCATCTCATCAATCCAAGATCGCTCGTGCCTGAGTCGATCATGCCGCCTTACGCCTTTCTGGCCGCGCAGCCGCTGAATATGACCGCGATCGGCGACGACATGAGCGTGCTCCGGCTCGCGGGCGTTCCCTATTCGCAGGAGATGATCGACCGGGCTGAAGACGATGCCCGCGCGCAGGCGGGTGGTGACTATGATAGCGAAGCCATGAAGGCCGGCTACGGGGCTCTCGCCGGGCGCGAGGGGGGGGTAAGCGTTCGTGATTTTGACGGCGAGCCTGGCGAGCCAACAGAAATGGACGCGTTGATCGCCTATCTGCAGGTTCTTGGCGCCATGGTCGATTTCTCGACCTACGAGGCCGATGACCTCTCCAACAGGAGGTAGGCCATTGGATTACCAGGACTGGTCCTCATTCGCGCAGACCGGCGGTACGCTGTATTTTGTCGCCATCTTCGCGTGCGTCCTCGTCTATGCCCTCTGGCCCCGCAATGGTCCGCGGTTCAGACGGGCAGCCGAACTCCCCATGAAAGAGAAGGATCTCGGCGATGACCGACCGATCGCCTGATGTGGACGCCGATAGCGGCGTAGAGACGACAGGACATGAATGGGACGGCATCCGGGAACTCAACAATCCCCTGCCGAGATGGTGGCGTTTCATCTTCTGGGGGACCGTTGTTTTCTCGCTGGTCTACTGGGTTCTTATGCCGTCCTGGCCGGCCCCGCCCGGCCTGCAGGGGCATACGCCAGGCGTATGGGGCCAGTCCGACAGGGCGGCTGTGTCTGGCGCCCTTGCAGAGGCGCGCCAGGAGCGCGCCGCGCTGGGCGCGAGGCTCATGGGTCGCGATGCAGCGGCTGTACTGAATGACCATGAGCTCAGTCAGCTGGCGCTCTCACTTGGGGAGAGTGCTTTTGGTGACAACTGTGCCACCTGCCACGGCGCCGGGGGCCGCGGTGCGCGGGGCTATCCCCGTCTGGCCGATGATGTCTGGCTGTGGGGTGGAACGCTCGAAGCAATCGAGTTCACGATACGCCATGGGATACGCAGCGGCTCTCAGAGCGCCCGTATCGGGGATATGCCAGCCTTTGGCCGCGATCAGTTTCTAAACCCTGAGCAGATCAGCGATCTGGTTGAGTATGTCACCGCGCTTTCGGGCCGCAGCGCAGACCGTGCAGCCGTTCTGCGGGCGGCGCCAGTTTTTCAGAAAGAGTGCTCAAGCTGTCATGGACGCGAAGGACGCGGCGATCCAGCTAAGGGCGCTCCCAATCTCAGCGATGGCGACTGGCTCTACGGAGGCGATCGCGCGACGCTTCAGCGGACGCTCTATGGCCCCCGCAATGGCGTCATGCCCGCCTGGCAAGGGCGTTTTGATGACGCGACGGTCAGGGCGCTTGCCATCTATGTGCATTCGCTGGGAGGCGGTCAGTAATCATGGGCGCCGCCACCCTTATCGACAGGCGCAGGAGGCCTGAGGGAGGGGCCGGAGGGGCGGGTGAGCCCCCCGGCGGTTCAGATCCCGTTCTCTATGAAAAGCGGCGTCAGATTTATCCCAAGCTCGTCTCCGGTCGCTTTCGGACCCTGAAATGGAGCCTGCTTTTCTTAACGCTCGGAGTTTATTACGTACTTCCCTGGCTTCGCTGGGATCGCGGACCCGGCGTTCCAGACCAGGCCGTACTCGCAGACTTTTCCGGCGGAAAGTTCTATTTTTTCTTTCTCGAGATCTGGCCGCAGGAAGTCTACTACATCACGGGCCTTCTGATACTGGCCGCCATCGGTCTCTTTCTTGCGACGGCCGTCCTCGGGCGCGTCTGGTGCGGCTATATCTGCCCTCAGACTGTCTGGACCGACCTTTTCATTGTTGTTGAACGGTTTTTCGAGGGCGACAGGAACGCCCGCATGATGCGCGACCGTGGCCCCAACAGCTTTGACAGGCTCTGGCGCAAGAGCGCCAAGCATCTGACATGGCTTGTCGTTTCCTTCGCGACGGGAGGGGCCTTCATTCTTTACTGGCATGATGCTCCGCAGATTGCCGAAACATTCTTCTCAGGCCAGGCGCCAGCGACAGCTTATGTTTTCGCTGCGCTTCTGACGGGTACGACCTATGCACTGGCCGGAACGATGCGCGAGCAGGTATGCACCTATATGTGTCCCTGGCCGCGCATCCAGGGTGCGCTGATCGACAGGGATACGCTGGGCGTCGTCTACCGTTCGGACCGCGGCGAGCCGCGAGGGGCCCACCGCAAACAGGAAACCTGGGAGGGACGGGGCGACTGCATCGATTGCCAGCAATGTGTTGTGGTATGCCCGATGGGGATCGATATTCGTCATGGTTCGCAGCTTGAGTGCATCCAGTGCGCTCTGTGTATTGATGCATGCGACGCTGTCATGACGAAGGTGGGCCGTCCGACAGGTCTCATCGCTTATGACACGGATGAGAACGTCGTGCTGCGTGCAAGCGGACAAAAACCCCGGTCATTCCGGCCTGTCAGGCCGCGCACAGCGCTATACCTTCTCGTCTTTCTGCTCACCGCAGGGCTCATGACAGCGGGGCTTGCGACCCGGACGACCCTTGAATTCACAGCTCTGAAGGACAGGTCTCTGCCCTTTGTCGCCCTCCGGACTGGCGACATCCGCAACGCGTATACGCTGAAAATAGTCAACAAGCTGCGTGAGCCAAGACGTTTCAGCCTGTCGGTCGAGGGCTTGCCGGCGGCGCGGGTCGATGTGATCGGTGAGTCGGATCCAACCGGTGGCGAACTGAAACTCGCCGGCGGAGCCGTAGAAAGCTACCGCGTTTTTGTTACGGCGCCACCGTCCGCTGTCGACCGGGGCGGAGCTGAGATCAGCCTCATCCTTACCGATGACGCGGGCGCCCGCACCATCGCCGCCACACGCTTTTCAGGCCCGGAGACCTGACATGACAGAGGCAACCCCGCACACAGGAGGGCTCAAGGGCGTTCATGTTCTGACCTGGCTGCTCGGCATGTTCTTCGTAATGATCGCAGTCAATACGGTGTTTGTTGTCTCCGCAGTGCTGACCTTTCCGGGTGAGCAGGTCAGGAACTCCTATGTCCTGGGCCTCGATTACAATCGGGAAGTCGAACGCAGGCGCGAGCAGGAGAAGCTTGGCTGGAGAGCTGAGGCGGGGGTCTCTGCGGCTGGGGACAGTGAGGTGGTGGTCAGGATGCGTAGCGTCGACGGCGCGCCGCTCAGCGGGCTCTCCCTGGCCGCTGAGCTGCATGTCGCGGGCGAGGCGGGAACCACACGTCTGGTCCTGCGTGAGGGACATGCCGGGGAGTATGCAGCGAAGGCTGCTATTCCCCCGGGCGCGCGTCTCGACATGCAGATTGAGGTTCGACGCTCAGACGACGCGGACATTGTTTTCAGGGCTTACAAGGAGCTGTCTACGCCATGATGAGCGCTACGACGGCAAGCGGCTGTCCCAGCGGACTTTCGCCGGGGGCTGAAGCAGACATTGCGCAGGACCCGGCGGCGTTTGTGACCTACAGCCGGGGCAGGCGCGCACTGGATATCCTTATCCGCGGGGCCAGCTGCGGCGGCTGCCTGTCGAAGATCGAAGGCGCCGTCAGGCAGCTGCCTGGTGTTGAAACGGCCCGTCTTAATCTGTCGACCGGACGGATGCGTGTGGAGTGGACAGGTCATCTTGCACCGGGACTGATTATGTCAGCGATAACACGGCTCGGCTATGGCGCCGCAGCGGTGGGCGAGGCGGCTGCTGACGACGGGACCGCGAAGACCGAGCGGCGTCTGCTGATTGCAATGGTTGTGGCGGCCATCGCGACTGTCAACATCATGGTCGTTTCCGAACCCCTCTGGTTCGCCACGGATGTCAGCCCTGAAACGCGCACGCTTCTTCACTGGGTGTCGGCCCTCTTTGCTATTCCGGCGACGGCCTATTCGGGACGTCCTTTCTTTGAATCAGCCCTCGCGTCTGTCCGCGCGAGGCGTCTTAACATGGATGTTCCGATTTCCCTGGCGGTCATCCTCGCCATCCTGATCAGCGTGTATGAGACCGCGCGGGGAGGCCAGTACGCATATTTTGATGCATCGGTCATGCTTCTCTTTTTTCTGCTGATCGGACGCTTCCTCGACGCCCGGCTGCGGCGCCGCGCCTATGCGGCGGCTAACGCCCTTGCTGCGCTACAGACAGCGACAACCACGCGCCTTGGGCCCGCCGGACGGGCCGAGGCTGTTCGGGCCAGTGATGTTCAGCAGGGTGATATCCTGCTGATCGCCGCCGGCGAGCGGCTGGCTGTGGATGCGGAAGTCATAACGGGCGCCAGCGACATTGATCTGAGAATGGTCACGGGCGAAGTTGTTCCCGTCACGGCCTATGCAGGGCAGATTATTCACGCCGGAGCTGTCAACCTGACGGCGCCTGTACGCGTGCGCGCGCTGGCTCCCGCCAGCCGTTCGCTGGCTGCTGATGTCGCCCGTCTTCTTGAGGCGGGCGAACAGAAGAAGTCAGCTTATCGCAGGCTGGCGGACCGGGCTGCCGAGGCCTACATCCCTCAGGTCCATCTCGCGGCGGCGGCGACCTTCATCGGGTGGCTGGCGGCCGGCGCCTCCCTGTCACAGGCGGCCTTCACTGCGATTACCGTGCTCATTATCACCTGTCCGTGCGCCATAGCGCTCGCCGCGCCGATGGTGCAGGTTGCAGCCGCCGGACGCCTCTTCCGGCATGGCGCCTATCTGTCCTCCGGCGATGCGCTCGAACGGATCGCCGGGGTCAATCATGTCGTATTCGACAAGACGGGCACCCTGACGCTGGGCGATCCTGGCCTTGTTGGCGTTTATGCGCCTGAGCTTATCGGGCGCGCCGCCCTCCTGGCGCGCGCCAGCCGGCATCCGTTTTCGCGCGCCATCGCTGAGGCGGCTGGGCCCGGCCCCGTGGCCGACGGCGTCAGCGAACATCCCGGCGAGGGCGTATCCGGGCGCATCGACGGTCGTATGGCCCGTCTGGGGTCGGCTCAGTTCTGCGGCCAGGCCGCCCTGCCGGGCGGCGTCCTCTGGTTTGTCATGGAGGGATCCGACCCTGTGGCCTTCCGGTTCGAAGACAGGCTGAGACCCGATACGCGGCGGACGATTGATCGTCTGAGGAAAATGGGTCTGACGGTCGAGCTTCTCTCCGGGGACAGTGAAGAGCGGGTTGCGCGGACGGCTGCTGAGGCTGGTATCGGGACCTGGAGCGCTGCGGCGAGTCCGGTTGCGAAGGCGGAACGTCTTGCGGCTCTTGAACGATCGGGTCTGCGCGTTCTGATGGTAGGTGATGGCCTGAACGATGCGGCCGCCCTGGCCGGGGCCCATGCGTCTCTGGCGCCCGGCGGGGCTGTCGATGTGTCCCGTCTGGCCAGCGACTGTGTCTATGCTGGCGACAGTCTGGCGTCTGTCGCCCTGATTGTCAGGCTGGCCCGGATTGCCCGGCGTCGTATGCGGGAGAACTTCGCCTTTGCGGCTGTCTACAACATCCTGGCTATACCTGTGGCTGTCGTTGGATGGGCTACACCGGTGGTCGCTGCTGCTGCAATGTCCCTGTCCTCGGCCGTTGTCGTGCTGAATGCGCTCAGGCTCTCCGTGATGAAGCTGGAGGAGGCCGCGTCGTGATCGTTCTGGCCTATATGCTGGCGGCCGCCATGTGTCTGGGCGCCCTGGGGCTCGTCGCCTTTATCTGGTCCCTTCGCAGCGGCCAGTTCGACGATCCGGCCGGCGCGGCCGCCCGAATTCTCGAGGATCATGATCCCGCGCCCTGAATCCTGAATGTTTTCAGATATCAGAAAAGGAAGGCGTTGACAGGAGCGTTTCAAGATGGCCCCTCATTCGCACGCTTCAGCTTGGGTCGGGCGTGGGGGCCTTTTTGGTGTCGCCGGCAGCATCATCAGGCAAGGTACTGATCATCGATGATGACGCCGCGCTGCGTGAGACGCTTCATGACTTCCTGGAGGCGGAGGGCTATCGCCCTTATCAGGCGGCTAACCCATCGGAGGCCCGCGCCAGAATGGCGGCGGATGCTCCGGATCTTCTGCTGCTGGATATCAACATGCCCGGCGAGGATGGCCTGTCTTTCGCGGCCGAGATCCGCGCCCGGATGACGACCCCGATCATCATGCTCTCGGGCAAAGGTTCCATGGTGGACCGGGTTGTTGGTCTGGAAGTGGGCGCCGACGATTATCTGCCCAAGCCCTTTGAGCTGCGCGAGCTTCTGGCGCGCGTCCGCGCGGTCCTGCGTCGTGCACGGCCGGCAGGCGAGACCCCGGGCGCACAGAACGGGGGAAGACAGGCCCGCTTTGACGTCTTCGTCCTGACGCCCGGACGGCGTGATCTCTGTCTCGCCAATGGCGATCATGTCGAGCTGACCGGGGCTGAGTTCAATCTCATCGCCGCCCTCGCTGAACGGCCAAACCGCATCATGACGCGCGACGCCATCGCTGAGGCGACGCGAAAGGACGATTGGGAGGGTTTCGACCGCAGTATTGACACCCTGGTCAGTCGCCTGCGTCGCAAGCTGGGACGCCACACGGCGAATGCGAACCTGATACAGACGGTGCGCGGTGAGGGTTATGTCCTGGCCTGTGACGTCCGCTGGAGTACGTGACCGGTCTTACGCTGCGCCTGCCGGATAGAGTGTCTGTCGGACCATTTGCGCAAGCTGGGAGCGCGTCGCCGGTTTGGGCAGGAAGGGCCGGCCCCCATGGCCGGCGCCGGCAGCCATCCGCGGCGAGTAGCCGGATGTGAGGATGATGCGGGTCGCCGGGCTCCGCCTGGAGATTTCGTCGGCCAGCGCATGGCCATCCATGCCGCCGGGCATCACGATGTCAACCAGAGCCAGCGCGATATCAGGCGACTGCGCGAGGCTTTCAAGAGCGCTCGGTCCGTCAATCGCGATTCTCACCCGATAGCCCAGGCTTTCGAGGCGCGAGACCGTCACAAGACGCACATCGGGATCATCCTCAACAACGAGCACCGTCTCACCGTGACCTTCCGGGGCTGTGTGACCGGACGCGAGCGGCGCCGGGCGCCGGGCTGATGCGGTATACGGAAAGAAGAGGCTGACGCGGGTGCCATGACCAACCTCGCTGTAGAGCCGCGCATGACCGCCGATCTGCTTCATAAACCCATAGACCATGGACAGTCCCAGGCCCGTTCCTGCACCGACGTCCTTGGTTGTAAAGAAGGGCTCTATGGCCCGGGCGCAGACTTCTGGCGACATGCCCTGACCGGTGTCGGATACGGACACGCGCAGATACTCGCCCGGAGGCGCTTCCTGAGCGGTGCGAAGATCATCATCGAAGCGTACAACTTCGGTCTCGATTGTTATCAGGCCGCCATCGGGCATGGCGTCGCGCGCATTCACCGCAAGGTTGACGATTGCAGTTTCGAACTGGTCGATGTCGGCGTCGACAAGCCCCGGGTCGGGGCTGAGCTCAAGGCGTATGCTGATCGCCTCGCCAATCGTCCGCTGCAGAAGTTCCGCCATATCTTCGAGGCACGTGTTGAGGTCCAGCATCTGACGCTGAAGCGGTTGCTTGCGAGCGAACGCCAGGAGCCGCTGGGTGATGCGTGCGGCGCGAACGGCGGCGTCCTGGGCGCGCGCGACAGCCCGGCGTGTCGCCGGCGGCAGATCAGCGCCGGCGATCATCTCCAGGTTACCACCGATAACCGCAAGTATATTATTGAAATCATGCGCAATCCCGCCAGACAGCTGACCGATCGCATCCAGCTTCTGGTGGTGCAGAATAACTTCTTCGGCGCGTTTCTTCTCGGTCAGATCGTAAATGATACCGACAAAAACGGTTCCGTCGGCCGTCTCTGCTTCGCCGACCGACAGGTACATGGGAAAGACATCCCCTGTTGACTTCAGCCCCGTCAGCTCGCGGCCCATCCCGATGATCCGCTTGACCCGCGTCTGGCGATGGCGCGACAGAAAACCGTCATGCTGCTCAGCATAGGGCGCAGGCATAAGGGTTGAGACATTCCGACCGATCAGGTCGCCAGCGGTATAGGCGAACAGCTTCTCACAGCCCGGATTGACGTAGTGGATGATGCCCGCAGCGTCGATGACGATAAGGCCATCAACCATTGTCTCGGGCACGATCCTGAAACGTTCATCTGAAAAAAGCGACTTCAGGTTAATGGACGGCAGCCTCCACAGATCCGGCTCATCTAGCGGATGACGCGCCAGAACGCCAGCTGGCGTCCGGGCCGCGTGTCCCTCGGAAAAATGCTCCACTGACCTGCCTCGCGACCGGAGCCTGCCTCTGCGCGTTCCTGCCGCAGCCCTGCGCCCGCTCCATTGATCTGGATCAGACCGGGACCGGCAGGAAGGGTCGACAGTTCAAAGATCGGCGGCAGATGACGAGGAGGTCGCTTATGTGGGCTCTCAGGGGAGCTAATGCCTCAGAATTACTCAGAGGCGGGCTGGCTGGCGGGCTGTTCGGTCTTGCGGCGCTGAGCGCCTGCGCGGGTGCTCAGACGGCTGAGGATTACAGGCTGGCTCTGCGAACAGTCAGCGCTGAGGCCATCGGCGTCGCAGATACCTCATCCATCACGGTATCGGAGGAGGTGCGTGCAGGCGCCAAGTGGACCTGGAAGGCGTCCGCTGAGGGTAAAACATGGGCCTGCGACGCCGATGACCGGATGCGTTTGCCATCCTGCGTTCAGGAAAGCTGATTTCAAACCGACAGGAGTTCATCATGGACCTGCATCCCTTCGTTATTCCCGGCGTGATCGCGCTGATGTCGACCTTCGGCGTCGTTCTGGCCTACGCGGCGCTGATGACGCGCCGTCCCGGCTAGACTTTTCCGCTCCAGAGCCGCCGGGGCGGTTTTCTGGCGAACCGGAACGTGCTTTCATTATGGCCTTCTGTCAGGAGGGCATGGATGAAGACCGCTCTGGTAATGCTCGCCGGGTTCGTGACCATGGCGCCTGCCGCGTTCGCGCAGATAGACAGTGTCCGCCTTGGCGTTATGGAGCACAATATCTGTGTTTCTGACTGTAAGAATGCGGACAAGGAAGCCGGCGTGAACATTACCGGAGAGGTTCGGTTTTCCTCTCCCGATAGTTTGCTGTGGGCCGGCGCGCCGCATCCCTATCTGATTGTATCGCTGAATACGGCCGGTAACACGTCCTATGCGGGGGGCGGCCTGCAATGGGACTGGGCCCTTGCACCCGGCTGGCGACTCGAGCCCGGCTTCGGCTATGTCCTTCACGACGGAGACATCAACAATCCGTTCCGATCAGGCACGCAGGCGGCGGTAGACTATTCTGCGAGGCATGTCCTCCTGGGCTCGCGTGATCTCTTCCGGACGTCTCTGGCGTTGACCTGGGATGTGTCTGCGGACTTTGCTCTGCAGGCCATCTATGAACACCTCAGTCATGGGCAGATCCTCGGATCCGGGCGTAATCAGGGCCTGGACGAAGTCGGCCTCCGGGCGGTATGGCGGCTCAGTTAGGCGGGAGGGTGCGGCCGAACTCCCAGCATTTCCACATTCACCTATTGAAGTCGTCTGTTATCGCCGGTATGTGCGGTCGTCTTGCTGTCAGCCCAGATGGCGGAATTGGTAGACGCACTAGTTTCAGGTACTAGCGGGTAACACCGTGGAGGTTCGAGTCCTCTTCTGGGCACCAGGCAGGCGAAAAGTCCTTATTCGCCAGATACCTGAGGTAAAACAAGCACTCTGAGAGCTCTCTCGGTACACGAGAGAGGGACGCACGTGCTTCGAATGAGCGGGTTGGGACGCAATGTGAAGTCTGGCTCCTGGGTGGCGCGCAAGCGTCTCCCCGAGGGGATACGAACAGCCTATGCGGCCGCCTTCGGCCCAGCCTGGGAGGCCAAGTTCTCCCGCCCCGCCTCCTTAAGCGAGCGCGACGCCCGGGCCGCCCATGCCGAATGGCTCGCCCTCATCAAGACGCGCATCAGCCTCCTGACGGTCCAAGCTGAGGGGAAGGGCGCAGACCTGACCCATAAGCAGGCCCATGCCCTGGCCGGACGCTGGTACAGGTGGAGGACCGACCGCCATGGCGAGGATCCCGGCAGCCCCCAGGCCTGGTCCTAGGAAGTCATGAAACTCATCGGCGCCATTGCCGAAATTGGGGAGACAGCCAGGAAGGACACCTCAAGGCCTCTCGTCCCGAAGCCCATCCGGGACCTCTCCGATCCCACCCTGCGGTTTTCAGATCTTCTCGGCCAGCTGACGCCCCAGACGCAGGGGCAGATCCCCGAGCGGATCGCTGCGGCGAGCGAGGCGGCGGATTTTCTTGCCCGGGAGCGGGTCGCGCTCAATCCTGATGGCCGCCGCCGCTTCCTCGCCGCCAATGCGTTCCTGCGCCGGCGGGCGGAAGGTGACTATGCGCCGGATGCAAGGCCTGCCCGTTTTCCTGAATGGCGGCCAGCTGGTGCAGCAGCACAGCAGAAAGGCGGGAGCGCCCAGCTCAGCGCGATGGCGCTCTACAAGGCGTGGTCAAAGGCCAACGAGGCGCGCACCTCTGCTTCAACCCGCAATCGCCGGATCAGCGTGTTCCGTGACCTTGAACGGTTCGCCGGGCGCGAGGTTGTGGGCGTGCTGCGCCAGCAGAGCATGTCGTGGAGTCTGCAGCGCGGGTTGGGGATTGAACTGCCGCCGATGTGACGGTTAGAGGATTGCTGGATTCTTCGGGTTCGCTATCGGACTTGACCAGTCGGTCCACGCCATCACACCCTGCCGCTCCTTGCGATCAGTTCGTTGGCAAGGTCACGCAGCCCAATAGCTTCCAAGCCTTCGCGTTGGGGATAGCGCTCGCTGCCACCATAGACGATGAATGCGCGGGAGGGCTGCACGTCCTCGATTGCCTCGTAAAATCCCTTTTCGACCTTCGGCGCGCTCGATCGCTTGATCTCGACGGCCCAGCGTTCGCCGCCCGGCATGTCCAGCACCAGATCAAGCTCAACACCGGTCGCCGTGCGATAGAAGCTCGCCTCGGTGCGGGGCGGTGCAGCGCCTATCAGCGTTTCTACAGCGTGTCCTTCCCAACTTGCGCCTGCGATTGGATGTCCGAGAATGTCGTTGAGTGTCTCCAGCCGAAGCAACGAGTGCACGAGGCCGCTATCGCGCACGTAGGTCTTCGGTGACTTGGTGAGGCGCTTGCCGACATTGGCATGCAATGGTGGCAGGCGTCGGACCATGAGCAGGTCGACCATCAGGTCGAGATACTTGGCGACAGTTTTGCCGTCTACTGCCAGCGACCGGGCGATTTCAGCAGCATTGAGTGGCGCGCCCTGGCGATGGGCAAGCATGGTCCAGAACCGCCTCAGGGTTGTCGCGGGAATGCGCGGGCCAAGCTGGGGAATGTCGCGCTCGAGATACGTGGTGATAAACGCCTCGCGCCAGGTGGCGCTGGATTCATCTGACTTCGACAGCAAGCTGCGCGGAAATCCGCCGCGTAGCCAGAGTGCCTCGGATTGGTTGGGCGAAACTTCCGTCACGTCGACCGGTCCGAGCTCAAGGTAGGCGATGCGGCCGGCGAGGCTTTCGCTGGACTGCTTCAGCAGTTCTACGGACGCCGAGCCCAGTAGAAGAAACTGGCCAACCTCTCGCCCCGCGCGGATGTTCTCGTCGATCACTCCGCGGAGCACCCGGAAGAGGCCGGGCGCGCGTTGCACCTCATCGATCACGACCAGCCGGTCCGCGCGCGCGCGCAGATAGGCGCCAGCGTCCTCCAGCTTGGCCTGGTCAGCTGGTTTTTCCAGGTCGATGTAGTCGGGCCGCCTTGCCGCTCCCGCCGCCTCTCGGGCAATCGTCTGCGCCAATGTGGACTTGCCGACTTGGCCCGGGCCAAGAAGCCCAACAGCGGGGAATTCAGCGAGGCGCTGACGGACGCGAGGCGCTAGACGACGAGGAATCATGTTTGTAATTGTGGACTATAAATCCATGATTACAAGGTCTGTGTCATACCCAGTTTGCGTCCAATAAGGAATCGAATGGTGTCTAATTCGGTATGACAGTCGCCCTACTGGGAAGTTGGAGTCCGCTTTTAGGACTCGAACCATGCCTGCAAGCGGCTTGAAGCTCCGCCACCGTTTGGCCAGTACAGACCGTCAGTACAGAACGCATCGAACGGACAACCAAAAAAGCGATATTTTGCAGCGACTTATCTGCATGGATCTGGATCTTGGACGTTTCGAGCTCTCCGTGAAGGGCATCATCGACTAGGTGCCTGATTTACCAGTTTTTTAAAGCGCCAATTTTGGCGTTATAAAGTCATATTTGATATATAGTAAGCCACATTTGGCGCCTTAATCCATTGTTAGGAGCGCCGATTTAGTGTGTCATAAATGGCGTATTAAATTCCAATTCAACTAATCGGGTGCCAAGAATGGCGTATAAAGTGGACTTCGCCACGGCTTCCAGTGAGGCTATCATCGAGGCGCTGTGCAAGCGGCTGGATGAAATCCGGCTGAGCCGGAACCTGAGCCAGGCTGAACTTGCGGCCGAAGCAGGCGTATCCCGCCGGACGATGAACCGGCTGGCCGACGGCCATTCCATTTCTCTCGATTCCTTCCTGCGCATCATGCAGGCCCTGCGCCTCGCCGATCACCTTGCCGCCCTGCTGCCGGATCCGGCGGTCCGGCCCGTTGACCGGGTCCGGCTGGACGGCGCAGAGCGCCAGCGTGCGCGCGCAAAGCGCGCAGCGCCAGGTAACTGGAAATGGGCCGATGATGGAGACGGGGAATGACCGATACAGCCCGCGTCATCCTCTGGGGCAGCGACATTGGCGCTGTCACCTGGCTTCCAGAGCGGGGGATAGGTATCTTCCAGTACACGCCTGAATTTGCGCAATCGGGCATCGAAGTCGCGCCGCTGATGATGCCACTGACGGATGCGCCCTACGAATTTCCTTCTCTGTCACGGGAAACATTCAAGGGATTGCCGGGCCTGCTGGCTGACAGTTTGCCCGACAAGTTCGGCAGTGTACTGATCAATGCTTGGCTATCCCGGCGTGGCCGCGATCCAGGCAGTTTCACCCCGGTCGAGCGGCTTTGCTACACAGGCGCCCGCGGTATGGGCGCCCTCGAATTCAAACCCCTGATGAACGATGCGCCGACCGCGTCGCGCAAGGTCGAAATAGACGCACTTGTCGACCTCGCAAACCGCGTCCTCGATGACCGGATAGCGCTGGAGGGAAAATTCAACGGCGTAGATGACCAGCAGTCGATCGAGGACATTCTCAGGGTCGGCACATCTGCCGGCGGCGCGCGCGCCAAAGCGGTTCTCGCCTGGAATCCGACAACCGGTGAATTCCGCTCAGGGCAGGCGCCTGCAGAACGGGGGTTTAGCCACTGGCTGGTTAAGTTTGACGGGGTACATGGAAACCGCGACAGGGAAGTTGCAGACCCACAAGGGTTCGGACGGATCGAATATGCCTATTACCTGATGGCACGCGAGGCCGGGATCGACATGCAGGAGTGCCGCCTGCACGAGGAAGGGGGGCGCGCACATTTCATGACAAAGCGCTTCGACCGTACCGAAACGGGTCAAAAACTGCATATGCAGTCGCTCGGCGCCCTGATGCACTATGATTTCAATATCACCGGCCTCTACGCTTATGAGCAGGCTATCCAGGCGATCCGGCGCCTCGGGCTTGCAATGGCCGACGCAGAGCAGCAGGTGCGGCGCGCCTACTTCAACATTGTCGCACGTAACCAGGACGACCATGTCAAGAATATCGCTTTCCTGATGGATCGCAGGGGTGCCTGGCGCTTGTCACCGGCTTTTGACATCGCTTATTCCTACAATCCCTCCGGCGTCTGGACGGGGCAGCACCAGATGAGCCTCAATGGAAAACGCGATGGGTTCGATGTCGACGACCTTATTGCCTTCGCTGGCGTCGGCGGCTTGAAAAAGACAAAGGCGAGGGAGATCCTGTCGGAAGTGTCTTCCGCAGTCAGTGCTTGGCGCCGTTTTGCTGAGGATGCTGGACTTCCGGAAACGGATATAGACCGTATTGAGCGGACCCAGCGCAGGCAGCTGTTCGTTTGATACATTGTATTGTCAGATCTGACCTCACAGCGTCAGCTATCCTCTGAACGCCGAACCTGAAATGAGCCGTCTCCGCCCGAATGGGGACTCGAATCTGCACCCGGCGACCGATCGCCGGCAGGCCGGAGATTTGTCATCACATTGTCGGGCGAGTCTGCTGCCAGGCATGTAAAGGAGCTTACTCGCGATGACCACCGCTACCCGGTCCGAAAGGCTGGACCTAAGGCTGACCCCGGAGGCAAAGCAAACTCTGGAGGCTGCAGCGGCATCCCAAAACCGCTCGGTCAGTGAATTCGTGCTCGAAAGCGCGCTAGCGCGCGCGGCGGAAACGCTGCCTGGTCGCCAGCGTTTCGGTCTCGACGCCAGCCATTGGGCCGCGTTCTTGGACGCGTTGGACGCCTCGCCACAACCTCTGCCGCGCCTCGCAAAGCTGCTTAGCACGTTGGGGCCGTTCGACGCTGATCGCGAATGAGTGAGGCGCCGCGCATTGAGAAGCTGAGCCGCGCGCATGCACTCGAAGGCTTCGACTGCGGTAAGGAGCCGTTGAACCGATTTCTCGCCCGGCACGCCTTAGAGAGCCAGCAGTCCAGCGCATCGCAAACCTATGTGGCGTGTGTTGCGGACCGTGTAGTTGGCTACTACACGCTCGTCTTCGGTCAGGTTGCCTACGACGATGCACCCGAACGGTTGCGTAAGGGTCTCGCGCGGAATCCGGTTCCCATCATCATCCTAGCTCGACTCGCTATCGCCGTTGAGATGCAGGGCCAAGGATTAGGCGCCGGTCTTCTGAAAGAGTCGCTTCTGCGTACTCTCCAAGCGTCCGAGATCGCAGGTCTGCGGGCGCTCGCGGTTCACGCCAAGGATGAAGTGCGCGCCTTCTACGAACGCTTCGACTTCATGCCTTCGCCGGTCGATCCATTCCACCTCTTTGTCTTGCTGAAGGACGTGAAGGGGATGCTGGCGTAGAAGAGCGGAAATTGGTGGCGATGCAACAGGACTCGAACCCCGCCCGAACGAGGACTCGAGCTCGTTTTCGATACTCGGTTCTGGCGCCATTCGAGTACAGAAATTCAGTACCCAGACGAGCCATTTTTGCGCTTTACCGGGAAAAATATAAGCGTACGATCCATCGACGAAAAGCGACCAATCGTGGTTTCCTCTTCTTGAATTCCCCAAGAAGGCGAGTCGCTGATTTTGCATCGTTTTTGATGGGTAGATTCGGAACGTCTATACCGCATAGTTACAGGCGACTTCTGTACTCTGCAGGCGCTGATCAGTTCGGGCGCTTCCGCTTCGCATTGCGCAGCGAATGGCAAGACGGTCGCTGAACTTCGCCCTCGTGCGGACGATCCCCGCGACGATCCCGAGTGGCAGGCCGCCTATGAGCGGATGGTCGTGCTCATGAAATCCTGGCCCGACACCGGCTACCGGGTCGGCAAGATCACCGAAGACGACAAGTACGGCGACGCTCCGCTGTGCTCTTCCAGCGCGAGACGGCGCAGCTGGCGCCGTGGCGTCCGACGCTGGAGAAATTCGCCGGTCGGCATGTGAAGGGCCTTGTGCGCGGCCAGTCCATCTCGTGGGGGCTATGGCGAGGGCGGACGGTCGGCCTGCCGCCGATGTGAAAACCACTACCACGTGGCGTCAGGGCCTTCCCCGGTCCGAGTGGCCGGATAAAACCCGGTAGCTTCCGCACCCGGCTAAGGTTACGAAATGGGATCTTTGGCCCCTTCTTGACGCTCAGGCCGGCGATTGAAAAAAGGCATCGACGTCCATGGAGCCATGCGGAATGCCGATGATGGCGACGATGCCGGCCTCAACAATGCAGAAGATCAGATGCGAGCCTTGGCGATAGCTACGATAGCCTTCGCCTATCTCTTCGCGGAGACGTCCGGCGCCAGGGTTTTTGCCCAGCCATGCGAAACGTTTTGCCATGTCGGAGAGATATGTTTCGGCTTGGCGTTCGCCCCACGTTGCGAACGTGAAGTCCGCGATCTGGTCGAGATCCTTTAACGCTCGCAGGGTAAGGCGATAGCCTTTCACGCCTTGTCAGCTCTTGATGCGCGCTGTTTCGCTCGCTTCAAAACATCGGCAGCTGAAAAATCCACATAATCTCCGCGCCTCGCTTGTTGAGCGCCCTCAACGAGATGATCCTGAAGCGCCTTCAGCCGATTGCCTCTTTCCTCAAGCTCACGGAGGGCGGCGCGGACGACCTCGCTGGCAGACGCGAAGCGGCCACTCGCGATCTCCCGTTTCACAAATTTCTCCCAGTGCGGACCAAGGGACAGCGATGTCGTTGCCATGCTCACCTCACTATTCATTTTGAATATGGCGGACCTGTTTGGAAGGTCAAGATAATAGGAGCGTGATGGGTCCCACGACCGCTATCGGGGAGGTCCATGTCGCCTTTCGGCGAAAAGCTTCCCGTGCTGGTGCGGCCCGGCGATGGAGCAATTCGCCGGGCGGTATGTGCAAGGCGTGGTGCGCGGCCAGTCGATCTCCTGAGGCCTCTGGCGTGGGCGGACGGTTGATCTTTTGACCGAGCACGGCCCGCAACTGGATCACCCGTACAGTTCAAAGATCAACGGCTTGCGGCATGCGCATATGCGCGAACTGCGTGTCCAGTCGGGCGGTAGGCCGCTGCGTATCTTCTACGCCTTCGATGCACGGCGCAGTGCGATTCCGCTGATCGGAGGCGACAAGACAGGAGACAGGCGCTTCTACGACCGCATGATTCCTGTCGCTGATGAGTTGTATGACCTCTACCTGGAAGACCTGCGGCAAGAAGGATTGATGCCATGACCGGACATCGCCCGTTCGCGGATTTGAAGAAGAATTGGAGTGACGATCGCCGGGCTCGTAACCAAGCGCGCAAGGCGGAGATCGCGGTTGAGTACGCGACTCTCGACGAACTGCGTGTTGCGCTTGGCTTGAGCCAAGAAGAGCTGGCCCAACGCCTTGAGGTTCAGCAGCCCGCCGTTTCCAAGCTGACCAGCCGCAGCGACATGCGGATCAGCACGCTTCGTGATTTGATCGCGGCCATGGGTGGCGAACTGCATGTCACTGCGAAGTTTGCCGAACGTTCCGTCGAACTCGCGAACTTTGACTGAAGTTCCGACGGGGTATGACGGCGCCTTGCCGGTGAGCGGGGCGCAAATGGCCTTTTCGTATCCTATGCCAGTGCTTTCGATGCCTGTGGCGCATGGCGCCACGGCGCAGTGGAACAGGCTTGCTTGAAATGCCGCTTCCAACGGGCGGCGGCCCCAGTTCGGGTCGCAAACGGGATTTGCAGACGTCGCCCCTCTCCCAGCTCAAGACCAGGGATTGACGAGGCTGATTGGCAGTCCTGAGACGTCGTCGACATTGCGCGTCGCGAGACTCGTCCCGTTGGCAGCCGCGATTGCGGGAATCATCATGTCCGATGGCGACGACCCGAGTCCCAGGCCCTCGCCCAGCGCACCAGCCTCGCCGGCGAGGCGGCTGGCTTGCTCGTCAAGGCCGAGCACGGGCAAAGCGGGCGGCCCGAAGATCAGCACATCGAACCGGAGGTCTAAACGGCGCTTGCCATCCGGCAGTCGGGCAAGGCCGAACACAACCTCAGCGATGGTGACTGCACTCGTCGCGAGGGGAGTCGCGTCCAGTTCTCCAAGCCATAAGCGGATCTTGGGATCGGGCGCCGGACGCATCAGCTCCGACACCACATTGGTATCGAGCAATATCATTCGTCGGCGTCGAAAGCAGGCGGCCTTCGGTCAGAGGCGCGCGAGGGGAGCATGAGGTCGACCCCCTTTGCGCCAGCGAACAGCGCGCGCGATCGCGTCCACAGGTCGGCGGCGGTGGCGCCAGCCACTGTGGCGCGGAGGATCGCACGCGCTTCTTCTTCCATGGCGCCCGTTCTGCGCGGCGCGCACACGCAAGCGCTCCCTGGTGTCCTTTTCGAGGTTTATGATCGTCAGGCTGGCCATCCTGCACCTCCAACCCCAGCTACATCTGAAATGATTGCGTTGATTGCAATGCAATCATCGCGACGAGCTTCGGAGGCCTGCGTTTCCACCTCAAGTCCCAAGCCGCGATCCAAACCAATCCCAAGTTTCCCATTTCTTCCCTTTCGCTATTTGTGCTAAAGTCCAAAGATGGCCGACGCAGGAATTACGACCGAATCGAGCAGGGATTTCCGCGCTCTCTACGCCCGAGCCTTCGAGGCTTTCGGCGCTGTCGCGCTGTGGAATAAGGCGCGCATCGAGAACCCTTCCCCCGAGCACGCCCTTGTCATCGCCAGGGCTTTGCGGGTTGAAGGCGACAAGCGTGCACGCCAACTGGCTGAAGACATCGAACGGGCTGTCAGGGGCGCGGCCCGTGCCCCTGAGTAGTTTGCAAACTGAGGCGCTAAAGACCCTTGCCGGCGCCCGCGATCCCGAAAGCTACGTGGCCGGCTCGACGCCGCTGAACGTGTCGAGCGCGCGCTATTCCGCCGACATCGACATTTTCCACGATCGTGCGGATCGGATTGCGACACAGGCTGGGGCTGATGCGGCGTTGCTCGCGGGCGCAGGCTTTGAGGTGACCTGGCTGCGACAAACCGCGTTCATCCACTCGGCGACCATCGCCAGGGGCGGGGAGCAGACCAAGCTTGAGTGGCTTGGCGACAGCGACTTCCGGCTGTTTCCGGCGATCCGCGATCCACTGTTCGGCTATCGCCTGCACCCCATCGACCTCGCCATCAACAAGCTGTTCGCGGCCGCTGGACGCAGCGAACCGCGCGACATCTACGATCTCATGGTCGTTCACGAGACGGTGGCGCCCTTGAGCGTCATCGTATGGGCGGGCGTGGAGAAGTCGCCCGGGTTCACCCCCGAGGGGCTCCTAGCCGAGGTCCGGCGCAATCTGATGCACCCCTTGAGCGCCTGGCAGGAAGTCGCCGCGGACGCGCTGCTTGATCCCAAAGTCATCACCGACAAGGTGCGCTCAGCGCTCGCTGCGGCAGAGGCGTTTGCGGCCCGCATGCCCACCGGCAAGATGGGAACGCTGTTCCTCGATCACGATGGCCGCGTGGTCGAACCGGACCCATCGCGCTTGTCCGACTATGTGGAGCACCGCGGCGAGCGGCGTGGTCACTGGCCTTCAAGCTGCGAGATCGCCCAAGCCATGTTTGCGACACTGTACGGTGAGCAATCCAGCTAGGTGTCGCTTCTGGGGGGCGCAGCAAAGCGCCAGACCTGCCTCGCCTGATAAAGCCTGCGTCGCGGTCCGGACTAAGGGGGGCTTCGCGAACCTCAGCGCTGATCGCCCGTGAGAGATGAACCGGGAGGGCTCACTATCTGGTCCGGGCGCGTGCATGATGGGCCCGCCCCCGGGCCGGGTCGCAGGCAATGGCGGCGCTTACCTGCGCCCTCCGCCGGCCTGTTCTTCCTGAAGACGTGCGCCTCTGAGAATGCCTTCCATGGCGTGATTGCCTTCGTGACAGGCATACTCATAGACCTTTTCTGCGGTAGCGTAGAAACTCAGCTCGGCCCTCCAGGGAGCGGTGTAGATCGCCGGGTCCTCGACGGTGAACTCATAGAAGATCTCCTTATCCGACACCCGGCTGAAGCGCTCTGTTATCCGGCCCGAGGACGAGACGGGCAGAGAGCTTGCGCGGACCTGATCAGGACGGATGTTGATGGTTTCGATGACCAGGGCGTCGCCATCATACCAGCCGACGCTGTCGCCCAGCCAGGGCGCCATGACGGCCGGCCGGTGAGCCTGTCGGGCCTGGCTCGCAGAGGCGAAGAGGGGGACGATACGGGCGTCATGAACCATCTCGACGAGGATCATGACATGATCAGGCGACTGAACGATCTGATAGGTATTGTTATAAAGCGTGCTCAGCATGCCCGGCCCGCCGGTGTTGCCAAAGCCGATCAGGCAGCGCTCGGAGAGGGGCGGGGCTTCCGGCCCTTCATTGCCGCCGATGCCGGTGACATAACGCGCCGAAGCCGGTCTCTGAGCGGCATAGTCGGGTCGCATTGGCATGCGACCGCTGGGGGGGTCGACAATATAGGATGAGCGGAATTCACCCTTGACCAGCGCCAGCTGCTTTCCCGGCGCCACCCAGAACTGGTCATAGGCCTTGACGCCGAAGTCCGAGCTGCCGCGCGGGGGCGCGCCGGCGTCCGGACTGCTGAACGCCTCGGTCGGGGCGCCCTCCGCCGCAAAGCCGGCGACGCTGATCCGGCTCGCAAGCGCATCGGCCTGGGCCCTGTCCAGAACGAGCGTCCCGACCCCAGGGGGCCGGTTGAGGGTTGTCAGGGAGGCGTTGGTCCACGTACCGGTCAGATCCGGCCGCTGCTGACCGAGAGCCTGTGGAGGGAACGCCAGAGCGACGATCAGCCCGATCACGCCGTAAACCCGCATCCCTGTCTCCCGCTCTGTGCCCGGGAGCAGAGCATGACCGGCTCGCGCCAGATGTCCATAGACAAGGACCCGCAAAGCGCCCGCCCGGGTTGGCGATGTGGGTCTGCGGGCAGAGCTCTGCCAGGGGCGATGCTCACCGTGAAGGCGATTTACAGGCCCCCCCGGTTGGTGTCTGCAGGCGTTCCTGGCCTGACAGGCTGGCCGGCCGTACGATCGGTGAGCAGCGCCTGTTCAGGCGCGTTCAGCGCGGATCAAGGCCTGCAGTGTCTGTCGCAATCGCCTCAAGAAGACGTTTGCGGGTGATGCGTTGATTGTCCCAGTCGAACGGCGAGGGAGCCTCGCGTCCCGACAGCGTTTCATCGGACTGTTGTGCAAGCCAGGCCATCAACTGCGCGCGTGTGGAAAAAAGCATCTCGTCCTGGAGATCACCATCATAGACAGGGCCGTAGGCGTAGCCGCCTGAACGACGTGAGAGACCCATGCCGCAATAGTCCCGATGCGTGTAAAGAACGGCGACGCCGCGATCGAGGGCATCGGCGAGCGCCTCAGCCAGGTCGGTCCCGAAGGGCGCAGGGTCGTTGACTCCAAGATCGCAGGCGAGAGCTTCGGCGAGATAAGCATGTGATATCTCTTCAACGCTGTCCGTGCATGTTGGGCGGATACAGTCGTGCAGAGAGCGCGGGCTCTGGTGCGACAGCCAGCGCGCGAACGCCTGCCGGTCAGAGGAGGCGAAAATGTCCCTCGGTGAGTCCTTGAGCTGCTCATAAACGAACCGATCGCCTTTTTTCCGCATCCAGTGGGCATTCCAGCCCCACAGGATACGCCCGCCGCGACCAAGGAGGTCTGCTACGCGCTCAGCGATCGGCTCACCGAAAGGAAGGGTGGAGAGAAGGCGTGTGTCATGATCCATGAGGCAGACCTCAGAGCCGGAATGTGACCGATTGAGTCTACACCTGCACAGTCAGAGGCGGCAACCGGTCCGCCTGGAGAAGCGGACTGCGGCCCTGCGTCTGGCTGGGGTGAACGCGTGTAGCCGCCCTCAGGCCTGCAGTCCTTCCGAAGGGCCAGCGCTCATGCTGCAGGCCTGCGGACGGAAGCGGTCAGGACTGTAGGGCGGCCTCAAGAGGGGCGGAGGCCGGAACACAGCCAGCCCCCACCCCGTACTTATCTGCCGGAGTTGGCCCGTTTCCTGCCGCTCGCAGGCGCCCGCCCCCCGGAGATGAACGTACTGCCTGCGCCAGAGGGACGAGGGCGCCTCTGCAGGCGCCTTTGTCCCATGAAAACCACCTTCCCCGGGCGAGGTCTATGCGCCCTCAGCCTGCCGCTCACGCAGGCCCGACCACACGGTGAGGGCGCCGATGAGCATCAGCCAGAGATGCAGTGCGGTCGTCGATGCGATGATGCTGATGAGGTCCATGCCGAACATCTCGAACGCCGGCAGCATAACAATGACGGCGACAGCCACACCGATAAGGCCAACCCAGCGCATGAGGCCGCCGCGGCGGATCATCAGAACCGAAACGCAGGCCGCCCACAGGCTGGCGAATATGGCGACGCCGAGATTTTCTCCGACGGAACCTCCCCAGGCGTTGACCGCCAGCTGAACCGCCTCGATGGCAGGTTTGTCGGCGCCGGGCTGCGCATAGGCCTCCGCCAGCGCCGTCGATCCCGTCAGCCAGCGTACGATGCCTATGGCCCGCGCCAGAGCTGATACGCAGGCGAGACCCACGCCCAGAGCCATCAGCGGTCCAAAAGCGCCATCGCGACGGCCGGTCAGCCATACGACGACGGTTCCTGTCACTGCGAACAGGACGGAGTAGAGAAGATAGACGCCATATCCCATGCGTACCCCGTCGATCTGTTCACGGATGAGCGGCAGAGCCTGCGCCGGAGGGTAGTCAAGGCTCTCGGGCCAGCTGATGGCGCCTCCGAGAATGATCATCGGCACAAAGATCAGAAAGGCCTGGACGAGGATCAGCAGGCCGGCGGCCAGAACAGCGGGTTTCATGAGTGTTATCCTTTCAGGAGGGGATGAGGCAGGGTCAGGAGGCGGCTGAGGAGGTCAGGAGAGACCTGATCGATACGGACAGAGCTTCCTGAAGAGGCGTGTCGCGATACGCGGGCAAGAGGCTCGCCAGATAGCTTCCATCGATACGGTGCGGCGTGCGCCACAGATAGGACATGTCAGAGACCGCGCGCATGTCGCCACTGAACAGGCCAAGCATGCGGATCATGCCCCACGGCGCCCCGGTTGTACGCAGACGGCGCCCCACGATCTCAGCAGCGATCTCAGTGAGGTGCTGGCCGGTGAGGGCGTATCCGGCAAAGCCCGCCTCCAGGAAGGCCGGCGCCTCTGCCGGCCGCTCCGCCAGCATGACGCCAGCCCGCGCCATGTCCGGCAGGTAGGCCCAGGCATGAGACAGGCCGAGCGGGCCAGGATACATGATCCGCCCTTTTGCGAGTTGCGCCATGATATGGCCGTCGAACCAGTTGCCGGACCTCACGCCCTCTATGAAGTCGCCGCCGCGCAGGAGAATGACCTTCGCTTCACCCCGTTGGCAGGCGCTGCGATAGGCGTCCTCCATCTCCTGCCGGATCCTGCCCTGAAGGCTTGTCGGCCTGTGCGGTGTTGTTTCGGTGAGGACGTCGGGCATGCCTGCGCCGTAGACGTAGACATTTCCGGGTATGAGTACGCGCGCCCCTGTTGCAGCCGCAGCTGCAAGAACTGAGCGGGTGAGGCGGGGAACCACATCCGCCCATTGGGCATAGGGTGGGTTGACGGCGTTGACGATCACATCGGCGCCGCTTGCCGCCGCGATGACAGTGGCCGGGTTCAGGGCGTCGCCTGAGTATATGTCGACCTCGCCCGAGGGCGCCGTCGGGGCCTTTCGGGCCAGCGAGCGGACCTGCCAGCCGGCCTGTCTGAAAGCCTCAACGGCTGCGCGGCCGAAGCGGCCCCTGCCGCCAAGAACAAGTACTCTTCCTCCCATCGTCAGTCTCCCTTACCGGCCAGTCCTGAGCGCCGGCGCCTGATGGGAGCCGCCGCAGGGGGAGCTGCGGCGGCCCGCTGGTCTGGAACGGCCCGCTCCGGGCCGGTCCCTGTTTCAGAGACCTCAGCCGGCGCCGGATGGCCCTGAGCGTCCCTCCGGCGCCCATTCTGGGGGGCGTCCGGATGTCCTTATCTTCCGTCATCGGGCCGCCTGTGTAAGTGTCAGAAAATGCAAATCGGGAATTCACGGGTGAATAGGGAAAGATCCTGAGGGACATGCGTACGCTTGACTGGACCCTCCTGCAGTCATTCGCCGCGGTTGCCGAGCATGGCTCTCTGTCAGCGGCGGCAAAGGCGCTGGGGGGCAGTCAGCCCACTATGAGCCGGCATGTACAGACCCTCGAAGATCTGCTGGGCGTGCGTCTGTTTGACCGGGTCAGCGGCGGCCTGGTTCTGACACCCACCGGCGCGGCCCTCCTCGAGGAAGCGCGCACCATGTCCGAAGCGGCGGGGCGCCTTCAGCTGGCCGCGACAGGCCGGTCGGAGGCCATTGCCGGCACGATCCGTATCAGCGCCAGCGCCAATGTGGCCGTCTATGTCCTGCCTCCCATGCTGGCGCGCCTGCGCGAGAGCGAGCCGGACATCGCAATCGAGATTGTCGCTTCAGACGCCGTCAACAATCTGCTCGGACGCGAGGCCGATATCGCTATCCGGATGTTTCAGCCCACCCAGGCCGATCTCATCGCCCGCAAGGTCGGCGAAATGGAGATCGGCATGTATGCAGCGCTCTCTTACCTCGACAGGCGCGGCGAGCCGCAGACGGCAGATGAACTTCTGACGCACACATTCATTGGTTATGATCAGTCGACGCGGGCTATCGACGGGTTCCGCCGCGCTGGTCTTGAGGTTGACCGGGCATTTTTCGCCCTGCGGTGCGAGGATCCGATTGTGCAGTGGGAGCTGGTGCGCGCAGGGGCGGGCGTAGGTTTCAACCAGACGGATGTGGGTGATAAAGATCCTCTTGTCAGGCGCCTGCTCGCCGGTCAGCTCATCCTTACGCTTCCCATCTGGCTGACGGCTCATGCTGAGCTGAAAACCAGCCGGCGGGTTCGCCATGTGTATGACCTGCTCGCACGCATGCTGTCCGAGCGCTATATCCGCAGCCATTAAGGGCCGTTCGGACGCAACAGCCGAAGATTCACGGAACGCCCGCCTCAGACAGGGTGCGCCTTTTCCTCAGCCTGTGCGCCCGGCCTCAGGACCTGTCCGGAACGGGCCTGCTGGAGGCGGACGGTGGCTGGTAGACTGAAAACTCCAGTTCATCGCCCAGAGGCAGGCCCATGGAGACATAGGGGCCATACGGCGATCTTACATAATCCACATAAGGCTTCAGGGTCCGGCGAAAGGCTCTCATGTCATCACACAGTATAACCGCGTTTGGCCTGAGCGCCGGCTCCAGCTGCTTCAGTACAGGCAGGCACAGTTCCTTCCATCCATCCAGGAAAACCAGATCGACGGGATCATTGAGGCCAGCGAGGGTCTGGAGGGCGTCGCCTGCGCGCAGGTCTATCATCCCGGACAGTCCGGCCGCCTCGAAATTCGCCAGGGCCTGAGACACCTTGTTCGGCTCCATTTCAGTCGTGATGACCTTGCCGCCTCCATTGTCCCGCACAGCAGCTGCAAGATAGATCGTCGAGATACCGAAGGAGCATCCGAACTCCACGATGCGCCGTGCTCCGGCGGCGCGCGCAAGCTGATAGATCGCACGCCCCTGGGCAGCATCGATGGGAATGAAGGCCTCCCGGAGCAGCGGCTTGGCGCTCTCGACCGCGCCGCGCCCTGCGAGCGCTCCGCTGATCACCCGCGGGACGGCTCTCAGAAAGACCCGCCAGTCGCCGGCTGCGCGTTTATGCAGTCGCTCCAGCGTGTTTTTTACGGCTCTGTCACCGAGCGTGTTCATGTCGGTCTCCCAAATGGCTTGACAGAATACGAGCATATGCTCACTTTTAAGGCTACTCGCATGTATTCAGGGGGTGTCCGTGCCGGCCAAGGCCCCGTCTTTTGTCAGAAAAAAGCCCGCGCAGGCGCGTGCGCGCGCCACTGTCGAGGCTATCCTTGAGGCGGCGGCTCACATTTTGACCGGGCAGGGATATAACGCGCTGACCACCAATCATGTCGCTGAGCGCGCAGGCGTATCGATCGGATCCCTCTATCAGTACTTCCCGAACAAGGACGCCATTCTTATGGCGCTCGCAAGCCGTCATCTGGACGACATCGAACGCACGATTGACGAGGCCATGGCGCGGACGTCGCAGACCCGGTCATTCCGTACGATCGTCCGGAGCATGATTGAGGCGAACATTGCAGCCCACCGTATTGATCCGTCTCTGCACAGCGCCCTGAGCGAGCGTCTGCCGCATCAGGGCGCAGACGACTGGCGAAGGACGTTCGATGAGCGTGTCATGGCGAAGGTCAGCACTATTCTGCAGGCTCACCGGCGCGAGCTGGCTGTCAGAGATCTGGATCTGGCGACCTACATCATCGTCCGCAGCGTTGAGGCGTGCGTGCATGACGCCTGCTGGCAGAGACCGGGCGATCTGGAGAACGGCGCCCTGGCGGGGGAGGTCAGCGATCTGGTGATAAACTATCTCACGGCCACACGCCGCAGATAGCAGGGCGCCTCCTCACCGGTCTGCCGCCATCGGAGGCGTGCGCGCCTCGCTGCGCAGCTGTTCTGGCGGCCATCAGAACTTACCCGACAGCTGGACGCCATACACCTTCGCGCCCTCGGATCCGCCCTTGTTCATGCGCGTTTCGGTCCGAACAACCGTACCGGATGCGCGGTCAGTTGAGAAGAATGTCCGAACAAGCCACGCCTGCGGCTGCAGGGCAGCCACGGATGTCTGCTGACAGACTGTACGCGCCTGGACGTCTGCGCCATGCAGGTCTCTGCATGTGTCCCCGCCGCCTACGAAAGGCCCAGTGGGGCCGGCAGGGTGGACGTCCGGTTCGGGTTACCGGACCTCGGCGATGATGGCCTGGCGTATATGAAGTCGTGATGGCTGGTCGTCGACGGGGCCGGCTGTTTCGGTCAAAGCGGTGTCGCCCTTGAAGCTGACGCGTTCCCGCTGAGAGGCGGACCCTGTAATCTGAGGGGGGTGCGAAGGGTTTGCTATCCCGTCGACAGCTTAGAACCGTTCTGCGCGCATGACGCTGACATCGCTGATGGCGACGATCCCCGGATAGCTCCTGAAATAGTCGGACAGCCAGTCCAGAACGCGCTCGCATGCCGCTTCCGAACCGATTGCGATCACGAGGCGGGCTTCTGATTCGACCACGCCCGTCTGACGCCATGCGCCGTGCAGGCCCGAACCTTCCAGCCCATTAAAGACGCTCCAGCCCTTCAGCCCCGATTCTCCGAGGACTTTTTCAAGGCTCGAAAGCGCATGCGCCTCGATAAAGATTTCGAGCTTTTTTCGCTGTGTAAGCTGCATGGCTAGACTCCCAGGTGTCGGGCCGCCGCATGATAGAGCGGAATGCCGATGACCAGGTTGAACGGAAACGTCATCGCGAGCGACATCGGAATATAGACGCCTGCATCCGCCTTTGGGAGCGCGAGGCGCATCGCCGCTGGGACAGCGATATAGGAGGCTGAGGCGGCCAGCACCGCAAAGAGGGTGAGGTCGCCGAATGACAGGCCGATCGCTTTGCCAGCCGCCAGTCCCGCCATCCCGCTGAAAATCGGCCAGAGCACCGCAAAGCCGATGAGAGCCGGTCGGATTGCGCGCGTTTCCTGCAGACGCCGCGCCGCCACCAGTCCCATATCCAGAAGAAAGAGACACAGGGCGCCCTGAAACGCTGCTCCACCGACAAAGCCGGAGAGTTTCTGCATGCCCGTCTCGCCCGTCAGCAGGCCGATCACGAAGCTTCCGATCAGGAGCAGGGCTGCTCCGTTGAGAAGCACTTCACGCCAGAGCTCAGGTCTGAAGCGTGCGCTGCGATCGCGGCCTGTGGAGCCCGTAATGATAAGCGCTGCAAGGATGGCCGGTGTTTCCATAAGCGCCAGAACCGCCGCCATGTGGCCGCTGAAGGCGACACCGGAGGCGCGAAGAAACTCGCTGCCGGCTGCAAAGGTGACGACCGAGACGCTGCCATAGTGAGCCGCCGTTGCTGCGGCCGTCACGGTATCCAGATGACACATCCGGCGCAGAACGAGGAAGGCGGCGAAAGGGGTGAGGAATGAGAAGGCGAGCCCGAGGCCGCCAGCTGCTAGAAGATCCGGGCTGAACCCGCTGATCCGTGCTTCCACTCCGCCCTTGAAGCCGATGCAGAGCATGAGATAGAGCGACAGGGCCTTCACCGCCTGCTCGGGGATAGACAGATCCGAACGCGACCAGCCGGCCAGAGCGCCCAGAGCAAAAAAAAGTATGGCGGGCGCCAGAAGGTTTGTCAGGGCTGCATCGAGAATGGCGTCAAACATGGGCGGGGCTCAGCGTCCGACCAGGTAGGCGATGTATGCGCCGTAGGCGAGGAGGAACAGGAGCCCCTCCGGGCGCGTGATGCGTCTGAAGGTGAACGCAAAAATCATCAGCATGACGCCTGATAAGATCAGCGCCGTCCAGTCGACCGGACCCATGTCGGCCGGAATGCTCAACGGATGAATGAGCGCCGTTATGCCCAGAAACCTCGAATATATTGTAGATGTTTGAGCCTACGATATTTCCAAACGCGACATCAGGCCGTCCCTTGAGGGCCGCCGCCAGTGATGCGACGAGCTCGGGCAGAGACGTCCCGATCGCCACGACAGTGAGGCCGATGACGGTCTCGGACACGCCGGCCAGCTTGGCTGTCGTGATCGCCCCGCTGACAAGCAGATCGGCCCCCCATATCAGCAGTCCCAGGCCGGCAAGTGCGAAAGCCGCCGACTGCCACAGGCTCTGCGGCGCCGGGTCGTGGCTGTGGCCCTCAGCTTCATGCATCTGCGCCGCAGGGCCGCCGCGCCGTTCAATCCGCCAGACGGTAAGGATATAGACGATGAGCGCCGCCAGAAGGAGAGCGCCGGTCCAGACGTTGAGTTCGCCAAAAAGCATGGCGAACAGAAACAGGAGAAGGGATGCGCCGACCGCGACCATACCGTCACGGCCGACCGCCGCCGGGTTGACCGGCAGGGGACGGATAAGCACGACGCACGCCAGGATGAGCAGGATGTTGCCAATATTCGAGCCAACCACATTGCCGACTGCGATGCCCGGCGAGCCGGTGAGCGCTGCGTCGACACTGGTCATGAGCTCAGGCGAGGACGTACCGAAGCCGACCAGGGTGAGGCCGATAAGCAGCTCCGATACGCCAAGGCGCCGGGCGATACCGACCGCCCCGCGGACGACGCCTTCGCCTCCCAGCGCGAGCAGGGCCAGTCCGGCGAGGATCTGAAGACCAGCATCCATGAAGGCGTTCCCCTGATGGTCAGCCCTGCCTTTCCGGCCAGAGCCGGAAGGCAATGAAGGCCATAACCAGTGACAGCAGCGACCCCGCCAGTACGCCGAGCCGGGCTACGGTTTCACCGCTCTCGTCCCCGGCGAAGGCCAGTCCTCCGATGAACAGGCTCATTGTAAATCCTATACCGCACAGACAGCCGATGCTCACAATCTGCCGGAGCTCGAAAACAGGGGATAGGCCGGCAAGACGGGCTGCGCCAAGCGTAAACAGGGTCACGCCCACGGGTTTTCCCAGCGCAAGCGCCAGGGCGATGCCTGCCGCCACGCCGGCGGAGCTCCCGCTGAGGCTGAGATCGCCCAGTGATAGGCCCGCTGCGCAGAATGCGAACACTGGCAGTACGACATAGGCTGAGAGCGGATGAATGGCGTGCTCAAGTGTCTCGATCGTGCGCGCGCCATCCTCGCCCCGACGCACGGGTGTCGCCATGGCGGCGGCGACGGCCATGACCGAGGTATGAACGCCTGACTGGCTGGCCAGCGCCCAGGTGAGCAGACCCGCCAGAGGATAGATCCAGACAGGCAGGGGCCAGCGCCGGCCGGCCGCCCAGAGCAGACACAGAAGCAGCACGGCGGAGATGAGCGGCGGCCAGGAGAGACTGGTTGTGAACAGAGCGGCGATGAGGATGATGGCGATAAGGTCATCGATCACCGCCAGCGTCAGGAGGAAGAGCCTCAGACGCGGATCAGCGCGCGGCGCAAGGATCGCCAGGGCGGCGAGCGCAAAGGCGATGTCTGTCGCCACGGGCACAGGCCAGCCGCGTGGTTCGCCTCCCCCTGCCAGCAGGGCGTAGAGGGCGATCGGCGCCAGAACGCCACCGACTGCAGCCGCCACCGGCATCAGCACGGTGCGATGGTCGGACAGTTCGCCGACCGTCATCTCCCGCTTCAGCTCGAGGCCGATGACGTAGAAGAAGATCGCCATCAGGCCGTCCTTGACCCAGTCCTTCAGGCTCGCCTGCATGGACCACACGCCCAGATCGATGCTCAGGGGGGTCTTGAGAAGGGCGAAGTAGGACGGTCCAAGGACAGAGTTGGCGATAAGGACGGCGATGAGAGCGGCAAGGGCGAGCATAACGCCGCCGCCGGCCTCTGTCCGGAGGAACGCCAGAACCGCGCGTGTCATGAGATACTCCCCTCTGTCCCGAAGCACGTGCGAGGCCGCTGACGGTTGCGCGCACGGGTCCATCCACCAAACCGGTCTGCAAAGGCCCCAGTCTCACCCCAGTCTCGCCTCAGTCTCACCCCAGGCGATCCGCTGCGCCGGGCGCCAGCGCCGTCCTTTGCCCCTGCGATGAGCGCGCGCCAGACCCTGCACCCCGCCCAGCGCCTGCTGCTAAGGCGGCGGCCATGGTTCCTCGTGAGCCGGCTTCCGCAATGCAGCGCGCTGTTACGGCCGATGAGAATGCGAAGGCCGGCCCCGCGGCGCGGCCATTGCTCTTGCCGGCGCCAGCTGCAGGGGAGCGGCGGCCGGGCGTGTCAGGCGCTCAAGCCTGTCCCGGATCTCAAGACGGATTTTTTTCAGTTGCAGAAGGCGTACCCTGTTGGGATGAGGACGGCTCTGTTCACGCTCAATCGCCTCCTGCAGAGATGCACCCCTTAAAAGAAGGGATTTCAGGTATCGCACAGACATGTTTCTCAAAGACATGTTTCTCACAGACATGGGCATTCCTCTCCTTGATCATGCAGGAGCAGCCAGGCGAGGCGTTCAGTGATTCACTTGACCGAGCCATCGCCGGGAACAGTCCCGATGCGGTCCGACATCACAGCTGCGTCTGGCGACGCTGTCTGTCAGAGGGGCCCGGCCCGCATGCGCCTGAGATTGGCCGCCCCCCGCCGGTCGTCAAGGGTTGGTTTAACAAAATCCGTACCTGCGACGGCGCCGCCGGAGCCGGACGGCCATGCGGCCCGTAAAAAAGGTTATCGCCCCACCTCTGATAGGGCTACATCTTCCCCCTGTTGAGCGCGGGGATGAGGGTTGGCTCGGGATGTCGCAGAGGCTTCACGCCCTGATACTGGACAGGCTGGCGCAGGCGCCTCAGCGGTCCGCCGATGAACTTGCCAGCGCGCTGGGCGCCTCATCCGATACGATACGCGCCGCCCTCGAGGGGGCGCTCAGCGCACAGGTCCGGCGGGATGCTCACGGCCGCTGGTCGCTGGCGGAGGGCGCCGAGCCTGCCGGCCTGTCCGCCCGGCCTGATACCCTCGCACAGCCTCTGGCCCGCCTGTGCCGTTATTATCTGTCCTGTCTTCTTTATGATGCTGACGGCGTCTCGGCTTGCCTGAGCCCGGAGGACGGCGAGGCTGACTATGCTGAGCTTGGCGCGCTGCCGGCCGCTGAAATGGAGAGCACGGACGCAGCGGCGGTGCGCCGCCTGATCGATGGACGGCCGAACCCGGACAGACGCCGGACGGCCTATGTTGGCTATCCGCTTCATATCACAGCCGAAGGTGGGCGGAGCGAGGGGATAAAGACGCTCTGGGTTGAGCCTTTGCTGCTTTTTCCTGCTGAATGCGAGCCTCACTCAGGTCGCGTGCGCGTCGATCTCAGTTTTCCGGTCATCAATGTTAGGTCCCTGAAGACCTTGAGCGCACTGGAGGGCGAGGGGCTGCTGAGCGCTCTGTGGCAGCTGGAGAGCGAGCTGGGCGAGGGCTTTTGCGAAGGCTGTCTTCGTCCCGAAGAGATCGCCGTCCGCCTTCGGGCGTTAAGGCCCGAATGGCCCTGGCGCGAGCCGGTGACGGGCGATGGCCTCTGGCGGGAGGGTCCCCCGCTCGCCGCACTCAGCAAGCCGGGTATCTACAACCGCTCCGTTGTTATCCTGGCCGACGCCTCACCCTTTACCTATGGGCTGGAGCGGGAGCTGCGCGATCTGGCGTCTCTGTCTGAGGGGGACCTGCGCGGAACTGCGCTCCATCGCTGGCTTGCGGGCGGCCCGCCTCAGGATGGCCCGGGGTCGGACGGTCAGGGGCTGTCTGCGCGCGCAGTTGAGGACGGACAGCCGCTGCTCCTTGAAGTGACGCCCATGAACGCTGAGCAGCATCAGGCTGTAGCGGCCGCCCTCAGCCAGCCCCTGACGGTGATCACGGGACCGCCGGGCACAGGTAAGTCACAGGTCGTAACCAATCTTCTTGTCAACGCGGTCTGGTCGGGACGGCGGGTGCTCTTTGCGAGCCGTAACAACAAGGCCGTTGATGTGGTCGAAGACCGGGTCAATGCAGTTGGCGAGCGTCCTTCGCTGCTGCGCATGGGCGCCTGGCCATCCGTTCGCATGCGGCTGGCTGAGCATGTTCTGGCGCTGATGTCATCGGCGTCGTCCTCCTCAGACGCGGAGGCGTTTCGCGAAGCAGAAGCCGACCTCAGGCAGATGGTTGAGGAACAGGCCGGTCTTCTCGCCGAGGCTCAGGCCGTTCTTGCGCTACGCAACGACGTGGATGAGCGTGAGCGGGCCGCTGAAGAGGCGCGCGCCGGCCTTGGAGAGGAGGTGTTCGCGACGGCTGCCGGGGTCAACCAGAGAACTCTGGGAGAGGCCATAGACGCGCTGTCGCATGCGGCCCGCCGGGCGGACCGGTCTCTGGCCTCTGGTCTCCCTGCGCGGTTGTGGCCGCTGATCGCAGCCCGGCGTATGGCTGCGCTGAGGCGGCGGCTCGAGACCTGCAGGCAACCGGTGGAGGCTGTGGGCGTCAGGCTCCCGGCGGCCACCCGGAGGCCTGACCCCGCGCGCGTCAGGGCTCATCTTGAGGCTGCGCGCATCCAGGCGGGCCGCATTGGCCGGGCCGCGCACTATCTTCGCGGTCTCAGGCAGTTGCAGGCGACGCGGTCGCTTGAGGCCATAGCACGGGCTCAGTCAGATATCGGACGACGCATAGCCCGACAGGCCGCGGCGCTCTGGAGACTCTGGCTTCGTCTGCGGCCCTCGCAACTCTCTGCGGCGGACCGCACCCGGCTGACGAAGTATCAGTCTCTGCTCGCCATACTCACGGAAGCCGGGGAGGAGGCTCAACTCCCTGCTCAGACGCGCAGGCAGTATGCTGCGATGCTCAGGGACGTTTTTCATCTGCTGTCCTGCTGGGCGGTGACCTCGCTGTCGGCGCGGGGACGGATCCCGTTCGAGCCCGGGATATTCGACATCGTGGTTTTCGATGAGGCGAGCCAGTGCGACATCGCTTCTGCTCTTCCCCTTCTCTATCGGGCAAAGTCGGTGGTTGTCATCGGTGATCCGAGGCAACTGGCTCACATCAGCGCACTCCCGAGGGGCCAGGACCGGGCGCTTCTTGAGCGGCATGGCCTCCTCCCGGACTTCGCCCACTGGGCTTACTCCTTTCAGTCTCTTTTCGGTTGCGCCGCTTCGCAGGTCCCTGGCGAGGCGGTGATCACGCTCGCTGACCATCATCGCTCACACAGCGACATAATCGAATTCGCCAATGCTGAATTCTATCAGGGCCGCCTGAGGGTTGCGACCCGCTATGATCAGCTGCGCATGCCTGACAGGAGCGAGCCGGGCATCCGGTGGGTAAATGTCCGCGGCTCTGTCATCCGGCCTGAGGCGGGTGGGGCCGTAAATGCGGAGGAGGCGGATGCGGTCGTGCGCGTTCTGCGTGATCTGGTTCTGGGCAGGAGCTATGATGGCACGCTGGGCGTCGTAACCCCCTTTCGCGCGCAGGCCGCCGCCATCAGAGAGGCGCTTGCAAGGGAGCCGGGTCTCGCCGCGGCGCTCAGCGAGCGCCGGTTTGCAGCCGATACCGTTCATCGTTTTCAGGGTGATGAGCGCGATGTCATGATTTTTTCTCCCGTGATGGCCGAAGGCATTCATCCGGGCGCGCGTACCTTTCTGAGCGGGCATCCTAATCTTTTCAACGTCGCCATTACGCGGGCCCGGGCTCAGCTGATTGTGGTGGGCGACATCGCCGCCTGCCAGGCAGGCGATGTCGGCTACCTGTCACGTTTTGCCGCCTACACGCTGCGTCTGTGTCAAAGGCCAGCACCCCTCGATACGCCGCCTGCAGGCGGTGAGGGCGCTGTCTTACCCGGGGGCCCGGTCTCTGCGGCCGCCGCCATCTGGCGGCCGCGTTTTCTCGACGCCGCCCGCGCCAGCGGTCTTCATCTGCTGACCGGCGTGCGTATCGAACACTACACCGCGGATTTCCTCCTGACCGAAGGTGCTCGCCGCCTTGTCGTCGACATCGATACTGAGGGCTATAACAGCAAGTGGACCAGCGAGCTGAGCCGCCGTCACCAGCTGCGCTGCCAGCGACTGTTCGAGCTCGGCTATGATGTGATGCGTTTCTGGGTCTATGAGGTGCGCGATGATCTGCCTGCATGCATGGCGCGGCTGACAGAATGGCGCGCGGCGGTCAGCCGTGAGGATGTTTCTGCAGCAGGTCTGGCCGCCTCATGGGCGGCCCCTGTCGGCGCGTGACGTACGAGGCCCGCCCCGCCTCAACCAGGAATGTCGTATCCGACCGGCTTTGCGCCAGAGGTCCCTGTGTGAGCCATTCGCGATCCTGATGCGTAAAGAGGTTTATGACAAAAACGCTTATCCAGGGCGCGTCGGCCAGCTGGACGCCGACGCGATCGGCCGGTCTGGCGAGGCTGGCGGCGTTTCTTCCCCGCGCCGGCCGCGCTTATGCGCGGGACCGGAATGTCGACAGGGGGCCTGCCGACCGCGCGAATGTGTCGGCGCTGTCGCCCTGGATCCGGCGCCGGCTGATCACGGAGGAGGAGGTGCTCCGCGCCGTCCTGGACCGTCATACCCCTCAGGATGCGGCGATGTTTATCCAGGAGATATTCTGGCGAACCTACTGGAAGGGCTGGCTTGAGCGCCGGGCGGACATATTCGCGCGCTTCGAGGCTGACCGGCTCGCATGCCTGTCAGATCTGTCAGCCGACGAGGACCTCAGGACGCGCCTGAGCGCGGCGAGCGAGGGGCGTACGGGCATCGACTGCTTTGATGAATGGGTCGGCGAGCTGCTGCGATATGGGTGGCTGCATAATCACGCCCGCATGTGGTTCGCTTCGATCTGGATATTTACCCTCCGACTGCCCTGGCAGCTGGGCGCGGGTTTCATGTTCAGCCACCTCCTCGACGCCGATCCGGCCTCCAACACCCTCTCCTGGCGCTGGGTGGCTGGTCTCCACACGCGTGGCAAACACTATCTGGCGCGGGCTGATAACATCGCCCTCAACACGCTGGGCCGCTTTCACCCGGCCGGCCAGCTTGATGAGCGGGCCCTTCCTCTGAGCGAGACCGTGTCGGGTGCGCCGGCCAGACGCCTGCCCCCGGCGAAGGGACCAGAGGAGCGGCGGCTCGCCCTTCTGCTTCATGAAGATGATCTGCACGCCGAAAGCCTGGGTCTGACGGCTGATGTGACCGCCATAGCCGGTCTGCGCCTGCCTCATGCAGGCCAGGCGTGCGCCCCCTGCTCACGCTTTGCAGATGGGGCCCTTGAGGACGGGCTGATGCGCGCCGGGGACCATTACTCGGTCCCCGCCGAAGCGCTGGACCCTGGCATGATCGTATCCTGGGCGAGAGCCTGCGGCGTTCGGGAGGTTGTAACGGCCTATGCCCCGATCGGTCGTACCGCTTCAACCCTTGGCCAGATACGCGATGAACTGGCGCGGGCGGGCATACGCCTCGCGCAGATCCGTCGTCCCTTCGATGAGCGCGCCTGGCCGCACGCCGACGCCGGCTTCTTCCGCTTCCGCGAGCGTATACCGGAACTGCTCGCCGCTATTGGCTGAGGGCTGTGGAGGGCTCAGGGAGGCCCAGTCGCTCCGAAAAACCATTCGCCCCGAAAAACAGGTGACCGCGAAAAAGACTGTGCAGGACAATCTCCATAGGACTTGCTAAAGATGGAGCGTCCGGAGGCTCCGAGGGTCTGGGTAAAAAAGGGTCGTCAAAGTGGCAAAAGGCGTCCGACGCGCGCCCGGAGGGCTAAGGCCATCCAAGGACAATCTGCCCGTCAAGGTATGTGCAGTCTGCGCCCGACCCTTTGCGTGGCGCAAGAAATGGGCGCGCGACTGGGACGCCGTCAGGTATTGTTCCGAACGTTGCAGGCGCGCCCGGCCGGGCGGCTAGAAATCGATCCGGCCGCCGTCCCAGGCAAAGAAGCCTCCGCTCATATCCGCTTTCAGCCTGTCAATGACCGTAAGCAGATGGCTGGCGCTGGTCCGGGGCGTAAACAGCCTGTCCGGACTGACGCCGGCGCGGAAGGGACCGGACATGGGCGTGTCGACCGTACCTGGATGCAGCGTGACGCATACGGCCTGCCTGTTGCGAACGCCAAGCTCTATAGCGCAGGTGCGGATCAGCTGATTGAGCGCTGCTTTGGAGGCCCGATAGGCGTGCCAGCCCCCAGTCTGGTTATCGCTTATCGAACCAACCCTCGCTGAGAGCGCTGCGAAAACGGATTTACGGTCTCTGGGCAGGCGCGGAAGGATATGCTTGGCGATCAGGGCCGGCCCGACGGCGTTAACAGCGAAACTGCGGGCGAGCATGGCGGGATTGAGAGCCCGCATCGTTTTCTCCGGCTGCAGGTCTGCATCATGAAGCAGGCCGCTTGCGACGATTGCAAGATCGAGATCTCCCTCAGGACAGATGCGGCTGACGCAGGCGGCGATCGTCTCTTCCTGGGTGAGATCGAAACTGAAAGGATGTATCTTCGCCCCGGCGACCGGCGCCCGTCGGGCGCCGGCATAGACAGCAGAACAGCGACTGTCCTCAGCCAGAAGGCGCACGAGGGCCTCGCCAATGCCGCCCGAGGCGCCAAAAACGGCTGCCCGATAGCCCTCCCTCAGGCTCACAAGGTTCACCGGTCGCTCCCCGTTGCATCGAGGTGGGCAAGAAACCTTTCCGCCTGCGCATGCAGCTCCTCGCGGATCTGCCCGCTGAACCGATCATATGTGCGATACATCTGGGCCATGCGCGGATTTCCGGAGAAGCGGTCGCGATGGCGAATCAGGAAATCCCAGTAGAGCGCATTGAACGGACAGGCGTCGGGGCCCGTGCGCTTGCCAACGTCATAGCGGCAGCCTCCGCAGTAATCGCTCATCCGGTCAATATACGCACCGCTGGCTGCGTATGGTTTGGAGGCCAGACGTCCGCCGTCGGCGAACTGGCTCATGCCCAGCGTATTGGGCGCCTCGACCCACTCGAATGCGTCGGCGTAGACCGACAGATACCATTCATGCACCTGTAGGGGATCAGCACCGATGAGAAGGGCGAAGTTACCGGTCACCATCAGCCGCTGAATATGGTGCGCATAAGCATCTTCGCGGGTCTGTGCGATCGTTTCGGCCATGCACGTCATGTCGGTCTCACCTGTCCAGTAGAGACGGGGCAGGTCGCGGCGGGCGTTAAGCGCGTTGCTGGTGAGGTAGTCGGGTCCGTAGAGCCAGTAGATGCCGCGCACATACTCGCGCCAGCCAATGATCTGGCGAATAAATCCCTCGACGGAGTTCAGCGGCGCCCGGCCGGCTCTCCATTCCGCCTCTGCCTGACGGCAGAGTTCAACAGGGTCGAGCAGTCCTGTGTTGATCAGCGGACTGAGCACGCTGTGGAAGAGAAATTTTTCGCCGCGCAGCATCGCATCCTGGAAGTCCCCGAATCGCGGGAGCGCGTGGGTGAAGAAATGGCTGGCCGCCTTCTGCGCTCCGGCCCGCGTGACCGGCAGCCAGAAGGGCTCCAGTGCGCCGAAGTTGTCGGGAAAGCGTGAGGCGACCATGTCAAGCACATCACGCGTTTCGGGGTCAGGTCCAAACCTCAGGGGGGATGGCATGAAGAGATCCGCGCGTGCAGGCCTGCGGTTGTCACTGTCGAAATTCCACCGCCCGCCCGCCGGCTGGTCGCCCTCCATCAGGAGACCTGTGTGACGGCGCATATGGCGATAGAAGTGTTCCATTCTGAGCTGACGGCGTCCTTCAGCCCAGTCGGCGAACGCGGATCGGCTGCATACGAAACGGTCATCGGCCCGCAGCTCAACCGGCCGGCTGAGTAATCCGCTCCATGCGTCCTGGGCGGCAAGCACCCTGTGCTCGGCCGCCTCTGTGGCGATTATCCTGTCAGGGGTCAGTCGCGCGCACGCCCGGACCAGCTCTGCGCTGAGCGTACCCTGGTTATCCGGATCATCCAGCCTGACATAGTCAACGCTCCAGCCTGCCGCGCGCATCTCGCTGGCAAATGCACGCATGGCGGCGAGAATGAACGCTATCTTCTTCCTGTGGTGGGGAACATAGGTTGTTTCCTCGCCGGCCTCGATCATGAGTATGACATCGCGGGAAGGGTCAGCCCCGTGAAGGGCCGACAGTGTCGGCGTCAGCTGGTCTCCCAGTACGACGCGCAGGGCCGCAGCGCTCATGACGTCATTGCTCCTGCGAGGGCGCGGCCGGACGCCCAGGCCAGCTCAATGCGCGCTCCCAGGCGCCAGTCGCCGCATACGCCGACCTGCAGCGTTTCATCCCATCCGAAGGCTGCGCCCGCCGGACGTTCGACCCGTGCGTAGCGCCAGCGGTGCGCCTGGCTGACGAGCGGGACCGGCATGGCGCCGATAAGGCCGGTCATCGCCTCCAGGAGACGCGCGGCTGCCTGTCCGGGGGTGTCTTCAAGATGGGCCCGTGTCCATTCGGGACTGGCCTGTGCGACCCAGCAGCGAAGCTGGTCAGGCCGGCCAGGTTTGGTGCTGTCGCAGGCCAGCCACGCGATGGCGCATGATGAGGCCGGCTCATAGACCGGAGCCGGGACCGGCGCTCTGCCGTCGAAGGCGAACAGACCGGTCCAGCAGGGCGCTGTCACGGCCGCCGCAGCCTCCTCGGCGAGTATGGGCGCAACCGGCGCCAGCAGCGGCGCCGCCTGCTCGGCGGGGGTTGCGAGTACAACGGCGTCATATCCCCCGAAGGCCTGGCCGTCCTCGCTGTTCAGCGTCCAGCCGCCTGGCCGTCCGCTGATCTGAATGATGCGTGTCGAGCTGGCGATGGAGAGCCCGGCGGCCAGAGCGCGCGGGAGCGCCGACATGCCGGGTGCTGCAACGCGCCAGTCGCGGACGCCGCCTGCAGACCAGGGCCGGGCGATGTCCGGTCCAAGCGCCTCAAGACAGGCGATAAAGTCAGGATCGCGCGCCGTGACATACTGGGCGCCGTGATCAAACTGGGCGATTCCGGCGGGCGTCTCGAGGCGGCGTGTCGCTATGCGTCCGCCGGGCGCCCGCCCCTTATCAAAGAGACGCACGGACCGGCCGGCGAGGGTGAGGGCGCCGGCGCAGGAAAGACCTGCGATCCCCGCGCCGATAACTGCAACTGTCTGGGGCACAGCTGTCCTACGCGCCCGGCAGGTCTCCGGATTGCTCAGACCTCGGGCGGGCCTGAGCCTGATGAGGCCGCGACAGGCGGGTTGCCGAACGGATCGTTTGCGGCCATTGCTGCGCGCCAGGTAAGGAGAACTCCCGTTGGCTATTCATCACCACCAGGGCGATTTGCCGGGTCACGTCACGTTTGAGGGGTCTGTTGCGATCGACACCGAGACCATGGGCCTCAATCCCTTCCGCGATGCGCTGTGCGTCGTTCAGCTCTCCGATGGCAGGGGCGATGCGCACATCATCAGGCTGCAGCGTCCGGACTATAACTGCCCCAACCTCAAGGCGCTGGTTTCAAACCCCCGGATTCTCAAGATTTTCCACTTTGCCCGCTTCGACCTGGCTATGATCCAGCAATGGCTGGGGGCGCCCTGTTTCCCTGTCTATTGTACAAAAATAGCCTCGCGGCTGGCGCGCACTTACACGGACCGGCATTCCCTTAAGGAACTGGCCCGCGAAGTGATCAATCTGGATATGTCGAAAGCCCAGCAGAGCTCTGACTGGGGCGCGCAGACCCTCAGCGAGGCGCAGCTGAGCTATGCGGCCGCCGACGTCCTTCACCTGCATCAGATCAAGGCCCGTCTGGATATCATGCTGGAGCGCGAGGGCCGGACGGAGCTGGCTCAGGCCTGTTTCGACTTCCTGCCGGTGCGGGCGGCTCTGGATCTCTCCGGCTGGGGTGATCAGGACATTTTTTCTCACAGCTGAGGGAAAACGCCTCCCCGGCGGCCCTGGCAGCCAAAAAATCGTGGCGACGGGGACACCTCGCTGCGCGGGGCCGGTTTCCTTAGGCATCCTCTCTGTTCTAGACTGACGTATGGCTACCGCCGCCCACCTTCGTCACTCGCTGGACCTCTGGGGTCCCAGACGCGCAACCTCCCTGAAGGAAGCGCGCCGGAGAACCGCGCTTGTTCACATCCTCCGGCTTCTGTTTACGACCGGCACGGTGCTGTCAGCTGGCTGGCTGGCGGGAACCGTTATCGACAGCAGCCTGCGGCCCACGGGCGCCGAGCCGGGCGCAACGGGCCTCAGCGTGACCGTCCTTGGGCCCCGATTTGACGGCTATGACGCCAATGACCAGCCTTATACGCTGACGGCTGAGACAGCCCGGCGCCGGCGCGAGAACGTCAACCTCGTCGATCTTGTTAATCCCCGGCTGCAGGATGCCGCCTCTTCGGCGGTGCAGGCCCGCGAGGGCGTGTGGAATGCGCAGGATGAAGTACTCGATCTGGTGGGCGATGTCGTCATGACGGATGCGGCCGGCTACACGTTCACGTCTCAGCGAACGCGGATGTATGTGCGCGAAAGCCGGGTCGAAGGGCAGGATCCGCTCCAGGGAACGGGCCCTCTTGGCGATGTGCGCGCTGATGCCTACGAAGTCCTCGATGATGGCAAGCGCATTGTGCTTAAAGGCAATGTATCGACCCGTTTTCAGGCCAGGCGGAAACGCCCGGCCTCCGCGGGCGACCAGTGACGGCGTGAAGCCTGCTGGCGCTGGCCAGGGCAGGGTGAACAGGCAGGATGAGCAGGATGTGGCGGTTGCGTTTTTCAGGTCTGGCTGTGGTCTGCGTTCTCATGGCGGGCCTCGTCGGTACGGCTCATGCGCAGATCGGTCGGGGCGATGCGCCGATTGATATCACCTCCGATCAGGCGGAGTATCTCCAGTTCGAGGGACGCGGGGTCTACACGGGCAATGTCGTGGCGGTTCAGGCCGACAGCCGCATCACGACGGACAAGCTGACAATCATCTGCCAGAAGGCGCCTGCTGAGAGCGGGGAGGCGCCGGCCTGCGAGGTGATCGAGACGCTGATAGCTGAGGGAAACATCTATTTTACGGCTCCTGACGTCAGAATAAAGGGTGACCGCGCCCAGTATGATTATCCTTCCGATACCATCACCATCACCGGGGACGTTATCCTGTCGCGCGGCGCCGACGGGGTCGTGCGCGGCAAGCAGGTGGTCTATGAGGTCAGCGAGGGGCGCACCGTTATCACCGCCGGGTCGGACCGTGTGACGTCCATCTTTATTCCCGCCCCGCGCAATGAGCCGGCGCCGGCGCCGCAGAACTGAGACTTTCATGGATGTGTCCAGCCAGACTGAGAGCCCGCCTGCCGCAGCCGATGAGCGCGACGGGCTGCGCGCAAGCAATCTGGCGAAGGCGTTCAAGGGGCGTCAGGTCGTCAGGGATGTAAGCCTGCATCTTCGGCGCGGCGAGATCGCCGGCCTTCTGGGGCCGAACGGGGCGGGCAAAACAACCTGCTTTTATATGATGATGGGCCTCATTACCGCTGACGGCGGCCGTGTCAGTATCGACGGCGCCGACGTCACAGCCCTGCCGATGTATCAGCGCGCACGTCTGGGGGTTGGCTACCTGCCGCAGGAGAATTCGATTTTCAGGGGCATGAGCGTCTGGGACAATGTGATGTCGGTCGCTGAGCTCACGGAACGGACGCCTGCCCGGCGAAAGGAGCTGACGGAGAGCCTTCTGGAGGAGCTCCAGATTTCCCGGCTGGCCCGGCAGAACGCCAATTCGCTGTCAGGCGGTGAACGTCGCCGTGTCGAGATCGCCCGCGCCCTCGCCGGCCGGCCCAGCTTCATGCTGCTGGATGAGCCCTTCACCGGCATTGAACCTCTGGCCGTCTCGGATATCTCCGATCTGGTGCGCTATCTCAAAGGCAGGGGTCTGGGTGTCCTGATCACGGACCATCAGGTTCGCGAGACCCTTGAAATCGTTGACAGGGCTTCCATCATTTATGATGGAACCGTGCTGTTCGAGGGGACGCCTTCGGAGGTCCTCACCAACCCGGACGTCCGCCGCGTTTACCTCGGGTCAAGGTTCTCGGCACAGTAGCGCAGCCGTATGTCGCCATCGGATGGGGGGCTGCATGCCGACCCTGGCGCCGGGCGCAGCACGCACCTCCGGCCGTGCCGGCGACGGCCGACAGCCGCATTCGCATGCTTCCCGATTATGCAATTTTAATACCGCCGGCTTAGTGTAGTCAGAGAATCACGGGCTTTGCAGGGATCGCCGGCAGGCAGCCGCCCCGCAGCCCAGGGGAGGTCAGTGTGGCGCTTGCGCACCGTCTGCAGCTGAGACAGGGCCAGTCCCTTGTCATGACGCCGCAGCTGCAGCAGGCGATCAAGCTGCTCCAGCTCTCGAATGTCGAGCTGGCTGAGTATGTAGAAACAGAGATTGAGCGCAATCCGCTGCTGACCCGCGCCGAGGGTGAGGGATCGGGCGAGGGGGACGCCCCCGAGCGGGTCAGTGAACGGCGCGAGGAAATGCGGCTGGATGAGGCCGACGGGGCGGACAGGGCGAGCCGCGAACTCGACGCCAGCTCCGATGATGTCTACGAGACCGACAGTCCCTCTGACGCGCCGGCGGCCGCTGCGGCGGGCGGGCCATCGGCTCAGCTCGACTGGTCGAAGGCCGGATCGGGCAAGCAGCGCTCCGAGGATTTCGATCTTGAGGCGATCACGGCGGAGGAAAAATCGCTGCGTGATCATCTTGAGGATCAGCTGCAGATCGCAGGTCTGACCGACGCCGACCGCCTGATCGCCTCGCGCCTGATCGAAGAGACGGATGAGGCGGGCTTCATGCGCGGGGACATTGGCGAGATCGCCAGCGCACTCGGGACGGATGTAGAGGACGTCGAGGCTGTGCTTGAGGTCTGTCAGGGCTTTGAGCCGACGGGCGTCATGGCGCGCAACATCCAGGAGTGTCTTGCTGCGCAGCTGATCGAGCGCGATCGCTATGATCCCGCCATGCAGGCGCTGATCGCAAACCTGGAGCTCGCCGCCAAGCGAGACTTCCGCCGCCTATCCGAGGTCTGCAGGGTGGACCAGGAAGATATTGTCGACATGCTCGCCGAGCTGCGCACCCTCACGCCGCGCCCGGGCGCGGCGTTCGCCGGGGAGGCTGCGCCGGTTATCACGCCGGATGTCTTTGTCCGGGAAATGCCCAACGGCGCATACGCGGTCGAGCTGAACGCTGACACCCTGCCGAAGGTTCTCATTGACCGGAGCTATTATGCGGAAGTCTCCGGACTGTCGCGGACAGAGGAAGACAAGGCATTCCTGTCGGAGTGCCATGCCTCGGCCAACTGGCTGATCAAGTCGCTCGATCAGCGGGCCAGGACGATCCTCAAGGTCGCCAGCGAGATTGTTCGCCAGCAGGACGGTTTTTTTGCGCACGGCGTGAGGGCGCTGCGCCCCCTGAATCTGAAGACAGTGGCCGAGGCCGTTGAGATGCACGAGTCGACCGTCTCGCGCGTTACCTCGAACAAGTATGTGGCGACGCCCCGCGGGGTCTTCGAGCTGAAGTACTTCTTCTCCGCTTCGATCGCCGCTGTTCAGGGCGGAGAGTCCCACTCGGCCGAGGCGGTTCGTCATCGCATCCGGGAGATGATCGACCAGGAGAGCCTGGATACGGTTCTCTCCGATGATCAGCTCGTCGAGCGCCTTCGCGCGCATGGCGTGAACATCGCCCGCCGGACAGTCGCCAAGTACCGCGAGTCCCTGCGTATACCTTCCTCGGTTGAACGCCGCAGGATCTTCCAGACCGGCGGCTGAGCGCGCATCGGCTCTCCTTCTCCCTGCGCCAGGGATAATCAGCCTCAACCTCGATGCCCGGTGTGCAGGGCGAGGCGTTGACGTCATGCCGCCGCGCGCCCAGATTTAAACAGATTTGATATGCATCAGGAAAGATGCAGGTCGCAGGCGCAACGTGACCGGCTCAGTTACAGACGGGCGCCACATCAAGGGAGGCTTGCGTGCAGGTCCAGATCGCCGGCAAGAAGATCGAAGTCGGAGCAGCCCTTCAGGAGCGCATATCCCTGGGCCTCGAAGCGCGGGTATCGAAGTATTTCAACCGGACCGGCGAAGCTTTTGTAACGGTGTCAAAGCCGGGCTGGGCGTTCAATGTCGACTGTTCCATTCATCTGCCTTCCGGGGTGACGCTGCAGGCCCATGGCGAGGGGGACGATGGTTATCAGGCTTTCGAGATGGCTCTCGACAAGATCGAGAAGCGTGTCCGGCGCTATAAGAACCGTCTGCGCAATCATCGCAGCAAAGACAATGGCGCGGCCGAAACGGCCTATGAGCGCATTATTCTTCCGCTCGACGAGACCGAGGCGCCTGATTCAGACGGTGAGACGGCCTCCCATGCCGGCGAATCCCCAGCGATTGTCGCAGAATCGGACACCAAGATCCGCACGATGACTGTTTCTATGGCAGTCATGCAGCTTGAACTGACTGATAGTCCGGCGCTGATGTTCCGGAACGCCTCTCATGGCGGCCTTAACATGGTCTATCGTAGACCAGATGGTAATGTTGGCTGGGTAGACCCGGGGAAGAACCCGTAAGGCTTTCAGGACCCTTTTTGGCCGGCGGATAGTCCGCACATCCCCTGATCGCAGGCAAACGGCGTCTGCCCGCCTCCCGCTGGCGGGGCGCAGGCCGGATCCGTTGGTCTGGTCCTTCAGCGGCGGCTGCGATACGGCCGGGGCGCGACCGTTCAGTAGAAGGAGTTAAGAGTTATGCGTTCTGCCTCGCCTGTTCCGGACAGGGCCTGACCATGGCCGCGTCCGGGCCGTTCCCTGCTGGCGTCGCGCCAAGCCTGGCCGACCTCCTCCTGCCGCAGGCCATTGCGCCGCGGGCGCGCTGGCATGGCCGCAAGCAGGTTCTGCTCGAAATGTCGGCGATGATGGCCGGTGCGCTCGGACTGGATCCGCGTCTGGTCCATGAGGCGGTGCTGGAACGCGAGCGTCTGGGATCGACCGGCGTAGGCGAGGGGGTCGCCATTCCTCATGCGCGCCTTGAGGCCCTTTCCCGGCCGGTCGCTGGGTTCGCCCGCCTGGCCGAGCCGGCGGATTTTGAGGCCATTGATGAACGTCCGGCAGACCTGATCATCATGCTGCTCGCCCCAGCCCGGGGCGGAGCCGATCATCTCAGGGCGCTGGCGCGCGCAGCGCGCCTCCTGCGGCAGGAGCGCATACGCGCCGCCCTGCGTCAGGCGCAGACGGCCGAAGCCGTCCTTGCCATCCTTGCGCCCGGGCCCGCGACAGACGCCGCCTAGGCCGGTTGCGACCATCGGGTCCCTCCGGCCGGAGCAGATCCCCGGGGAAGCCCGCTTTATCCGCTTGATCCCCGCAAGGTCTCGCTATAAGCAACGCGCTCCCAAATCGGGCTGATCCGGGGACGGATGCCCGGTCCACAGCATGTGGGGCCATAGCTCAGTTGGGAGAGCGCTTGCATGGCATGCAAGAGGTCGTCGGTTCGATTCCGTCTGGCTCCACCAATATTCAAACCCCAACCTCTCTCGGTTGGGGTTTTTTTCTTATGGACTCCCGCCAGATACCGCGAACACGCGCGGAACGCTGAGTAGGTTTGCGGACTTCGACAGTCCGGCTGCCAGCCTCCCGCTGGCCACATGGCGCTCTCTCCGGGCCATTCCTCGCTCTTTTCTGTCCGGCGCAAAACTGCCCGAAGTCCGCAGGCGTCACGCATATTGCATATGTAAATCAACGTCTTGCGCGTTGATTGATCAAACGGTTGTTTTTCGCATCGGTAAGCAATCAGTGATTTCGTCCTTGGCCAGCACCGCTATGCACTCGCCTGTTGTTTGCAGTTTGTCAGAAGTAGATATACACTTCTGACAAACGGAGTCTGACCATGAGTCACCTTGCTGAAACCATCTTGTCTGCTGCACACGACTTGCCCGAAGGCGGCTTGCTGTCGGCCAAAGAGTTCCTGCATCTGGCTTCCAGAGCTGCGGTGGATCAGACCCTCGCCCGTTTGACACGCGAAGGCAAGCTGATGCGCGTTGGGCGAGGCGCCTACGCCGCACCGGTTATCAGCCGCTTTGGTGCGCGCCCCCCTTCGACCGAAGCCGTGGTCAAGGCCATTGAATCCGCCAGCGGCGAGGTGATCGTTGCCGACGGAGCCACCGAAGCCAACGCACTGGGTTTGACCACCCAGGTGCCGACCCGTGAGGTATTCCTGACTTCGGGGCGCTCACGCAAATTGCAGCTCGGCAACCGAACCGTTGAACTCAAGCATGGCAATCGGTGGCAGCTGGTTCTGGGTGCGCGTCCGGCCGGCATGGCGATCCGTGCTCTTTCCTGGCTGGGGCCGGAGCAAGCATCCTCGGCACTGAAGATGCTGCACACCAAGCTACCACCAGCGGAATGGGCTGCGATGCGCTCTGCCCGAGCCGTCTTGCCCAGCTGGATGGCGCGTGCGGTAAGCGAGGTCAGCGAACATGCCTGAAGCCTGGTTTGAACTCAGTTCCGCTGACCAGTCCGAAGCCCTTGAGGTGGCCGCAGGTCGGAGTGGCAGGCCAGCACACCTGCTTGAAAAAGACATCTGGGTCGTCTGGGCCTTGTCCGCAATCTACGACTCACCGCTGGGCGATAGCCTGACCTTCAAGGGTGGCACGTCACTGTCCAAGGTGTAAAAGGTCATTGACCGCTTCTCTGAAGACATCGATCTGACTTACGACATCCGCGAGCTGGCGCCGGATCTTTTGCGCGATGGCAATCCCATCCCGGCGTCAGCAAGCCAGGAGAAAAAGATCACCAGTGCGGTGCGCAGCCGCTTGCCGCAATGGATCGAACAAACTGTTCAACCCGTCATTCAGCAGGCGTTGGTGGCCAGCGGGCTGCAAGCCGAGCTGAGCCTGGCCGGTAAAGACAGTGACAAGCTCATCATCACTTATCCGGCGACCAACAAGGGAACAGGTTACGCCGCAGCCACGATCCAGTTGGAGTTTGGTGCGCGAGCCACCGGCGAACCCCATCAGCGACATCACGTGGTCTGCGACATCGCCCCGCTCATTGAAGGGGTGACATTTCCGGCAGCGCAGCCCCTGGTGATGGCGGCAGAGCGTACCTTTTGGGAGAAAGCGACGGCGGCACACGTGTACTGCCTGCAAGGGCGGCTGCGGGGAGAACGCTATTCACGCCACTGGTATGACCTCGCCGCTTTGGCCAAAACGACGCACTTCGATTCAGCGGCCAGCGATCACGAGCTGGCGCGGAAAGTGGCCGAACACAAGTCCATGTTCTTCGCCGAGAAAGATGTCGACGGCGGCAAGGTCGATTATTTCCAGGCGACTTCGGGGGATCTCCGGCTGATCCCGCAGGGGCCGTCTCTGGGCGCGCTGGCGAAGGACTACGCAGCCATGATGGAAGATGGACTTCTGGCTTTTGAACAGCCCACCTTTGAAACAGTCATGGCGAGCTGCGCATCGATTCAAGATAAGATTAATCGTCTGGCTCGGCGAGACTGACAACGCTGCACACAGACTGAATCTGCGCCCGCTGCTCATCCCAAAGCAACGGCGTGCCCGACGCGAGGTCAAACAGCGTCACCTCTGACGGCAGCGTTTCATCCAGGATGGCGGCCACGATGTCCGGCGCCACCATCCGTCCCTGATCGACTTGCCTGATCGACTGGCATGATCGACTGGCATGATCGACTGGCCTGATCG
>Ga0169931_10000306_pt1 | contig 80022 bp, 62 predicted proteins | sample Kivu_15m_20L_FD_129675 | JGI IMG/M metagenome (GOLD analysis project Ga0169931, IMG submission 129675) | Freshwater microbial communities from Lake Kivu, Western Province, Rwanda to study Microbial Dark Matter (Phase II) - Kivu_15m_20L... | ecosystem: Environmental > Aquatic > Freshwater > Lake... | reverse complement strand
ATAAATCCCATTTCCTCCCCTTGCCGCAAATCATCTCCAGATTTTACATAAACACAAATTCGCCTGGCTAAGGCACCGGCTATTTGGCGCATCCAGACTGCTGTCTTACCTTCCCCGTAAACCAAGGTAGTCCTTTCATTCTCGGTGGACGCTTTCGGATGCCAGGCTACTAAAAATTTTCCTGGATGGTATTCGCATCGCGTCAGTTTTCCACCCACCGGATTCCAATTGACATGGACGTTCAGGGGTGACATAAAGATCGATACCTGCATCCTTTCGCTGTTAGGGTCTTCCTCATCTGAAACAGGTTCAATGACCACAACTTTTCCATCCGCAGGGGCATAAACGATCTTATTGTCAGCAACAGGAATCTGTCGTCGGGGATTTCGAAAAAACTGTGCAATTAGGACCAATAGCCCCATACCAAAAGCAAAGAATAGCCAGAACAGACTTGGAAAAAGAGCCCAAGCCAGTGTGCTAAGGAGCACCAGATCAAACAAGGCAAGGGATATCCAGATATATCCTTCTCTATGGAAATAGCGCATCATTTAGGAATTAACAAACCAGTGAATATAGAAAGCACAGAAAGGAAGATGGAAGAGAAAAGCGTCGAACCGGTCGAGGAATCCCCCATGACCCGGTAAAAACTGTCCAGAGTCCTTGACCTGATGCTCCCGCTTAAGCCAGGATTCAACTAAATCTCCAGCTGGACCAAATAAACTAACTAAAATGGCCAGCATCCACCAATCCAAGGGTTTAAGGTCACTCCCGGGAAGCCATTGAAGTATCCAAGCAAATAGACCGGCAAAGACCATACCCCCCAAAAAACCCTCCCAGGTCTTTTTCGGTGATACGTGAATTAATAGGGGGCGTTTTCCTAGGAAGCGACCTGCAAGATAGGCTCCGGTATCGTTAGCCCAGGTAAGGAATAGTAAGCCGGCAATCCGACCGGGCAAATAACCCCCATCATAACGGGCCATGAGCTGGAGCAAAGCAAAGGGCACACCGATATACAGAACCCCCAGCGCGATATGGGCCATTCCTGCTATTCCGGGCCCCTTGCTTTGAAGCATAGCCCGGACAAAAACCAGGAAAAACATGGCTGGAAATACCAGGAGCTCTCGCCAAACCAATACTTGGTGCACATGCATAAAAGCAAGTACGTAGGGTACCATTCCAAAAAAAATCAGCCAGGCTCGAGAAATTGGCAGGGTATATTCGGGAAGCACAAGGCTACCAAACTCCCAAAGACACATGAAGGCAATAAGGCTGAAAAGCAAGGCGAAAAAGAAGAACCCAGCGTAAACGCTACAAAGTATTATGGGTACAAAAACCAATCCTGTAAAGAATCGCTGCTTCATACTTGATTTGACCTGGTAGTTGCCAGCATCCGAGATATCCCAAAAATGATTAGCGTTAGCACCGCCGAAGCAATAACCCACCCGCTCGCCGGATTGGGTATTTTTTCTTCAGTTCCGACATCCGAGATACCCCAATACCTGGCAATCAACTGCGAACCATTAAAGAGAAAGTGAGCCCAAATCGCCACCCAGATGTTTCGGGAAAAGTAAAACAAGTAACCCAGTAGGGCTCCCAAGAAAAAGCGGGGAATAAATCCGGCGAACTGCAGGTGGATAGCACTAAACAAGGCTGCTGAGAGCCACACCGCAACCCACGGGACCGGTAAGATACCCTCCAGCTTTTGCTGAAGAACGCCACGAAACAACCATTCTTCACAAAGGGCAGGTATGGCAGCCAACACCACGAGGTTAAGAACCAATTCCGAAATATTATCCATTACCAACAGGGCCCTCAGGCTTTCCATTGATGCCTTATCCATGCTGAGAAGGGATTCAGGAAGAGGAAGCAGGAGATTTTGGCGATAGAGCCACTCTACCAGAGGAAATGCTCCGGACAGCCAAAAGGCAGCTAAAATCAAAAACCAAAAGAAACGCTGGTCCGCTATGATGGTAGCAGCCGTCCGCTTTTCGTCCAAAACGCGGAAAACAAGGGCAGGAAAAAGAAAGGTGAACAATTGAGCCGAAAGGTTAATCCACCGCATGGCGTCGCGCTCGATCCGAAGGTAACCTCCGGCTGGAACCTGCATTAAATCATTCACCGCATACCCATAAAAACGGGCAATCAGCGTCCCTGCCCCCGCCCCAAGCAAGGCCCCGCTCAAGACGGCCATAATGAGCAGCAGGAAGTAGGAAAACAAGTCCATTCGGCGTAGAAGCATCGATTTCTGAGAAACTTAATGCCCATCCGGCTTGGTAAAATTACCTTTAATTTTGACTTTTGACCGCGTCAAGCAAAAATCATCGCCCATGACCCGGCTGAGTGTCAATGTAAACAAGATCGCCCTACTCCGCAATGCACGTGGCGGTAATCTCCCTGACTTGTTGCAAGTCGCTTTGGACTGTGAGTCCTTTGGAGCCCAGGGTATCACTGTGCATCCCAGACCAGATGAGCGTCACATTCGCTATCGCGATGTCGGCGAGCTGAAACAACGCCTTACGACTGAACTAAATGTCGAAGGAAATCCAACCCCTGATTTCCTAGAAATGGTTCTCAACCACCGGCCGGCGCAGTGCACGTTAGTTCCAGACGCACCTCACGCCCTCACTTCGGATGCTGGATGGGACACCACTCGGCACAGGCCTTTTCTCACCAAGATTTGCGCAAGGCTCAAGGGTGCTGGAATCCGGGTATCCCTGTTCATCGACCCGGAGGAGATTCCTATTCGAGGCGCCCAGCGTTGCGGTGCTGACTGCGTAGAATTTTACACGGGTCCCTACGCAGCCGGTTTCGAAACCAATGCGAATGCGGCGGTTGCCCCGTACGTGGAAGGAGCTCTTCTGGCCCACAGCCTTGGCCTGCGCGTCAACGCCGGGCACGACCTAAACCTAAACAACCTGGCCTGGTATGCGTCCCATGTACCTCATCTGGCAGAGGTATCCATAGGTCATGCGCTCATTTGTGACGCCCTCTACCATGGCTTGGCCGATACCATTCGACAATACCGAGAAAAAATTTCATCATGAAGGAAATCCTTCAAGCCGATTCCGGACAGTTAAAACGCCTCTTCGTGGCGTCCCGCCTTCCAGATTCTCTTTTTCCCTTGAGGGAATTAGCCTCCAACCTTTGGTGGAGCTGGCACCGGGAAGCCATGGATTTATTTTCTTCCCTGCTTCCCGATTCCTGGGAACAAAGTGGCAATAATCCATTGGTCATTTTGGATCAACTTGACAGCGAAAAAACAGCCGCATTGGCTTCCGATCAGGATTTCCTGAGCCGTTTGTCTCGGATTCACAGAGAATTCCGGCAGTACATGGAGCGTCCAGCTTTAGCCGATTCGCCAACCGTGGTGTATTTCAGCATGGAGTATGGCCTACATATTTCGGTGCGCCTTTATTCCGGAGGACTTGGCGTGCTGGCTGGCGACTACTTAAAAGAGGCAAGCGATCAGGGAGCTCGCTTGCAGGCGGTCGGATTGCTGTACCGATACGGCTATTTCCAGCAGCAGATTTCTCTTCAGGGAGATCAAATCAGCGAGTATCCTCCGCAGGAATACACCAAGATGCCCATGGAACCGGTGCGGGATTACCGGGGCGATTGGGTGAAAATTTCTGTCAACTTGCCCGGCCGCGCTGTCTGGGCCAAGATATGGCGGCTCCGGGTCGGGCGAACTGACCTCTACTTGCTGGACGCAGATATTGCTGAAAATGCAAGTGCTGACCGCACCCTCACACACAAGCTTTACGGCGGCGACTCGGAGCACCGCTTGAAACAAGAAATCCTTCTGGGTATTGGTGGCATTCGCGCTATGGAAGCTATTGGAATTTTTGGAGACGTTTACCACTGCAACGAAGGCCATGCAGCCTTCATGACCTTAGAGCGCATCCGCATGGGCAGGGAAAAGGGGCTTTCCTATGCCGAAGCTCGCGAACAGGTGCGGGCTACCTCGCTGTTTACCACTCATACTCCTGTGCCTGCCGGACACGACTATTTCGGGGAGGACCTGCTGTACACCTATTTTCAGGACTATATTCCGAATCTTGGTATTTCTTGGCGGGAATTCATGGCCCTTGGACGAGCCCACAGGGAAGAACCTGCCGAGCGGTTTTGCATGAGTCACCTCGCAATCCGCCAGTGTGCGGCAGTAAACGGAGTAAGCCGCCTTCACGGCGAGGTCTCCCGTGCCATGTTCCAAGATCTCTACCCCGGGTACAGCGAAAAAGAAGTGCCCATTGGCCATGTGACCAATGGGGTCCATTATCCTACCTGGATAGCCTCTGAATGCCATACGCTTTTCCGGGAATACCTGGGGGACCATTTCATGGAAGACCTCTCCGATAATTCGCGATGGGCGGGTGTTAGACAGATCCCAGACCAAAGGCTGCGGGAGACGCGGCTGGTGTTGAAACAGCGTTTATTGGATGCCGTCAAAAAACAACTCCGGGAAGACCTCACCCGGAGGGGGGAGAAACCGGCAGCCATTTTCGAAACCCTTAATGCAATCCAACCGAGAGCCCTGGTCCTGGGCTTCGCCAGACGCTTCGCCACATACAAACGGGCCCAGCTTCTGTTTTCCAATCGCACCCGCCTGGCGGAAATTGTGCAACAGGCCAGTCGACCAGTCTTGTTTCTGTTTGCCGGCAAGGCCCATCCGGCAGATCAGCCGGGACAACAACTCATTCGAGATATCATTCAGGCCTCCCGAACCCCCGAACTTCAAGGCAAAGTCATCTTCCTGGAAGGCTATAGTATGGAACTGGCCAAACTTCTGGTCCAGGGCGTTGACATCTGGTTAAACACGCCTACCCGCCCCATGGAAGCCTCAGGAACCAGTGGGATGAAAGCCGCCCTTAATGGAGTGGTCAACTTCAGCGTGCTCGATGGCTGGTGGGCAGAAGCTCATCGTCCCGATGCCGGCTGGGCTCTTCCCCTAACCAATACCTATCCAGATCAGGCACTTCAAGACGAACTGGACGCTGAGACCCTCTACAACTTGCTGGAGATGGAAATCCTGCCAGCCTATTTCGCAGGAAGACCCGAAGGGTTGTCCGATACCTGGCTGAAATACGTCCGCCAGACGATTGCTGAAATAGGACCGGCTTTCACGACCAAGCGGATGATGGACGATTATTACCGCCAATATTATCATCCACTCGCCGCCCAGGGAAGACTACTGGCTAACGCAGATTACCTTACTAGCCTGAGCGCATGGAAAACCCGGGTGGCTGATTCCTGGGGGGAAATCCGCGCCACGCGAAAGCATATCATGGATACCGATAACCAGGCTTTGCCTTTGGGTGAAAGGCTGGAGGTGGGACTTGAATTGTATCGAAATGGCCTGACACCTGAAGATGTAGGTATTGAGTTTCTGCTCTTTAAAAGGCTGGGTGAGCATCAATTGGAACTAAAGCAGACCCAGGTGTTAGAACTGGTCCATTCCGAAGGGGAACACAGCTTGTTCCAGGGAAATGTTCTTCCCCCCCAGCCTGGGGTGTTCGAATACGGATTTCGCCTCTATGCCCGGCATCCGAGGATTGCCGGCGGACGATGCTTCGAGACGGTCAAATGGCTCTGAACCAAGATAAAATCTGTCAATAACCAATTAATGCAAGCATTTGGGCCGAATCCTGTTCCGGATAGGCAAGCTGGTCCATCAGATTACCCTGCGCATCACGATAAATTAGGATTTGCCTGGGAGCCGGTATGAGGCAGTGCTTGGTACCTCCAAACCCACTAATGGCCTCCTGGTAAGCCCCTGTATGGAAAAAGCCAAGGTAAAGCGGCTCCTCCTCCCCGGGTTCCAGATTGGGAAGGAAAACCTGAGCCTGGTTCACCTCTGCATTGTAATAGTCGGAATTGTCGCAACTCAGTCCCCCAATGTTTACCCGTTGGTACTCATTGTGCCATTTGTTCACGGGTAAAAGGATAAACCGCTCCCCTATTCCCCAGGAATCAGGCAGGGTGGTCATGAGCGAATTGTCAATCATGTACCATTTCTCCGCATCATTCTGCTGCTTTTGGGCCAGGGTGCCAAATATATTCGCCCCCGACTCCCCTACCGTAAACTTACCGAACTCCGTGAAAATATCCGGCGTCGGTACGCCCTCCGACTGGCAGGCGCTCTGGATATTGCGCACAATTTCGCGAATCATGTACGCATAGTCAAACTCGAATCCCAAGGAATTGCGTATAGGCAATCCACCCCCAATATTTAGGGTAGTGAGCGTCGGGCAGGATTTACGCAAGGTGCAATATAGTTTAAGGACTTTCTTCAGTTCTCCCCAATAGTAGAGTGTGTCTTTGATCCCGGTATCGACAAAAAAATGAAGCATTTTCAACTCAAACCGGGAATTGCCCATAATCCGGTCAAAAAAAAGGGGCAGAATTTCTGAATTACGGATTCCCAGGCGGGAGGTGTAAAACTCGAAATTAGGCTCTTCCTCCGTGGCTACCCGAAGGCCGATCCGAATCTTCCCTGGAATATTCCTCTCGTAATAATCAAGCTCCCCTATGTTGTCGCAGACAGGGATAATATGGGTATGACCAGAACCAAGCAGGCGCCCGATTTTGTCCATGTAAGACGCTGTCTTGAAGCCATTGCATACAACGTAAGTTTCCGGACCAATCAGTTTGCGGCGGTACAAATGATCCACCAGGTCCAAGTCGAAGGAGGAGGAAGTTTCCAGATGAACACCATGTTGCAGCACCTCCTCCAGAATATGCTTAAAGTGATTGCTTTTGGTGCAATAGGTGTAATAATACTGACCTTGGTAAGCCAGCGAGTCCATAGCATGCGTGAATAAATCCCTAGCCTTGCAGACTTGCTCCCCTATGCGGGGAAGGTAAAACAACTTGAACGGAGTACCGTATTTGCTTATGAGATGGCGCAGCGAAACACCGTGAAACGCGAGGTTCCCGTCTTCGTCGATGGCAAATCCCTCCTGGGGAAAGTAAAAGGTCTGTTCAATCAGATCGACATATCTGTTGTTCAATGTGCCTGCATTTTGATGCACGAAAATAGGATTATTCCCTACCTCATATAAGTTATTTTCCTTAGGCAGCTTTGAAGGTGTGACCTTTTCCTTTTTTAGCGTATAAAAAAAGGAAGGGTTAGGAATAATATTTTGAATTGAGCGAAAATTGACCCTATATTTACATAAATATTTTGTTTTAAAAACTTATTCTTGGCTTTTATTTTAAAATATTACACTTGGTAATAGCCTTTTTCCAAAATGATAATAAGCTTAAACGACTTAAAAGAAACACTAAATAATGGAAACGATGTTTAATCCGAAATCTTTGTGGTTGGTATGGATTCCCGCAGGGTCGGTCTGTGGCGTGGTGGCAGGAACGATTTTGGGAAATCTTGCCGTTGGCGTGCCTATGGGTATTGCAGGGGCCCTCATGCTTGCGCACATCCTTCGCTCCCTGAACCGCACTTGGACTCAATGAAGGAAGTCAGGGAGGAATGCCTTCCCATCCGCTAGAGATAATCCGGTAGAAACTGGGTAGACCACCTTGGCCGGAAAGGGATTGTCGACCTGCCCCAGCATCCAAGTTGGTATCGGGAATGGGAAAAATTACCGGGGCTGTACCTTGCGCAAATTATTGTATTAGCTCCTCGGGTTAATGGTTATCGGCCTTTCGGGTCGAAATTTGTCCACCAGCGCTTGTTGGGTTTTGGCCCCATCTGCAAGGTCAGCTGACCTCCAGCGGTCAGTTCTTGGTGGGTGATGAAAGGGCGGTTCAAGAGTTTCCCGTTAAGGAAGGCGCTTTGCACATATCGGTTTTTGGTTGGGTTATCTATGGCCTCTACCACGAAGCGGCCGTTTCCTGAAACTTGGATTTCCACCTTGTCGAAAAGCGGGCTGCCGATGACGTATTCTCCGGATGCCGGATTGAGTGGATAGAACCCCATGGCGCTAAAGACATACCAAGCTGACATTTGGCCACAATCTTCATTGCCACACAATCCGTCCGGACCATCCCCGTATTGGGTGGTCAAGATATTATGTACCCTTTCCTGCGTCTTCCAGGGTTGGCCGGCAAGGGTATACAAGTAGGCAATATGATGGCTGGGTTCGTTCCCATGGGCGTATTGTCCGATGAGGCCGGTGATATCCACACTCACATTGTCGCCACGAACCCGGCTATCGACGGCAAAGAGGCTGTCCAGTTTTCGGATAAAGGGCTTTTTTCCGCCATGCAGCCCGATGAGACCGGCCACATCGTGGGGTACAAACCAAGCGTGCTGCCAGGCATTACCCTCGGTATATTCGGCTACTTCCCAGTTGTGATCCGACACATAAGGATCGAAATCTTCTTTCCATGATCCATCGCTCCGTTTTGCCTGCATGAATCCCGTAGCCGGATTATAGACTTTCCTGTAAGAAGAGGCTCGTTTCATAAAGATTTGATAGTCCTCCATTTTCCCAAGAGCCTTGGCAAACTGGGCAATGCACCAGTCGTCAAAAGCGTACTCCAGGGTTTTGGTTACAGACTGACCTTCCTTATCATGCGGAATGAAGCCGTACTGCCTGTAAAGCGCAGAGCCTCGGATATCCTGCCCTGCACTTTTCAGGCAGGCCGCATAGGCCAATTCGGCATCGAATCCCCGGAATCCCTTCAGGTAGGCATCTACAATGACCGGGACGGCATGATAGCCGGTCATGGTATTGGTTTCGTTGCCACGAAGAGACCAGACCGGAAGTAGCCCGTACTCCTGGTAGTGGCTCAGGAGTGAGCGTACGATGTCATCAAGTCGCTCGGGGTGGAGGAGCGTGAGCAGGGGATTCTGTGCTCGAAAAGTATCCCAAAGGGAAAAAATGTCATAACGGGTGTAGCCCTTTGCTTGATGAACCTTGCCGTCTGGTCCGGGATAAAATCCCAAGGCATCCTGATGGACGATTGGGGCCAGTTGGGAACGGTAGAGCGCGGTGTAAAACTGGGTTTTCAGCGAAGCCGATGGAGAGGAAACCTGGATTTTGAACCCTTGGGTTTCCCAGAGCACTGCAGCCTTTCGACGAAGGTCGTCAAAGGAATTTGGTTCCGTTTCCTGAAGGGCAGCCAAGGCACCTTCCGGTCCTGCAGCGGAAATTCCCACCTTAACGATTAGGGGAGAGCCAACACCGCTTTCGGCGAAAAAGAACTGAGCCTTGGTCCCCTTTCGGTCATCCGAAGTCCCATCCTGCCACTCTTGAAGCCAAAGTGTATGTTCCTGCACTGGTTCTGAAAAAGCGAGGGCAAAATAAATCTTCTGGTCTTTTGCCCAACCGGTGGAGTACCTGTATCCCGTCACAAGCCTGGGATTCATTGGCTGCAAGGCCGTACGGGTGGGTTTATCCCAGTTGAGGGCAAATCCGAGATCCAGGAGAATGCTGCGCAGGGCACCCTGAGGAAAGGTATACCGATGGATACCGGCATGGCTTGTCGCTGTAAGTTCTGCAAGGATTCCATTACTTAACCGCACGCGGTAATAGCCCGGACTGGAAGATTCCTCCGTATGGCGAAAAAGCGTCCGATAAGGTCTTTTTTCTGGCTCATTGCCCACAGATTGCCAATTGATTCGACGATCGTATGGCATAATTAGCACGTCGCACAAATCGCCGATGCCTGTCCCACTCAGGTGAGTATGCGAAAATCCGGCAATTAGTGTGTCTGCAAGATTATACCCCGAACACCAGTCCCAGCCTTGGGTACCATTGTCTGGACTGAGCTGCACCGACCCGAAGGGGACGGTAGCTCCCGGATAGACGTGCCCATGGGCGGCAGTGCCAAGAAAGGTATTCACATAGGATGCCGGGGCATCCTGTCCGGATAGCCCCATTGCGATGCCGGCGAGAGTCAGTAAAAGCCCAACTCGTTTTATGAATGGTAGGCGGGGTATGCGGAGTAAGGCTCTTGCAGACATATGGCGATTTTGGCTATTTTACATGCCGTTAAGATAATTATTTTAAAATGATAGCTAAAATTTTCACAAACGCCTGTTTCCCGGTTGTATTAGCCCTCTTTATGGCACCAGGAACCAGCGTGCAAGCAAGGGTTAACCTCCTGGTCTCCTATGATGTGGTCGTGCTGGGAGGAGGTACTGGTGGCACGGCGGCTGGAATACAGGCCGGACGACTTGGCGTGAAGACCCTTTTGGTAGAACCCAGTCCGTGGCTGGGGGGCATGCTTACAGCAGCTGGCGTAAGTGCTACCGATGGAAATCACCAGATGCCGGCCGGGATTTGGGGAGAATTTCGCGAAAAACTTCGACAGCACTACGGCGGAGCCAAGGCGCTGGAAACGGGCTGGGTGAGCAACACCCATTTTGAACCACAGGTCGGAGCTCGTCTTTTTGCCGAAATGGCTAAAAGTGTTTCCACCCTGGAGGTAATGACAGGGACCAGCTGGACTACCCTGAAGCGAGGCCCAGAGGGTTGGGAAATTACTCTAGTGCAAGGCAGCAAGCGCTTTCAGGTAGTGGCTAAAATCCTTGTCGATGGCACCGATCTTGGGGATGTCCTTGCCAAGGTGGGAGCACCCTTCGATGTGGGTATGGAAGCAGCTTCTCGTTCAGGAGAGGCAATAGGTCCTCCGCGGGACCTGCGTATCCTGCAGGACCTGACTTACGTAGCTATTCTTGCCGATTACGGCAAAGGCGCAGATCGGACTATTCCCAGACCAAAGGGATACACTCCTGAGGAATTCCGCTGTTCCTGCCGCGATAAATGTCCAGAAAAACCCAGGTTGGTTACTTGTGCCCAGATGCTTTCCTACGCCAAGTTGCCAGGAGAAAAATACCTCATCAACTGGCCCATAGACGGTAATGACATCTACCTCGACGTCATTGACCTTTCCCCAAAACAGCGGCAGAAGGCCTTTGAACGGGCTAAAGAAGCTACCCGCCGTTATATTTATTATGTGCAAACAGAACTCGGTTACCGGCATCTCGGCTTGGCCGGAGACACCTATCCCACCCCCGACAGTTTCCCTTTTCTACCCTACCACCGGGAAGGTCGGCGTTTAAAGGGTCTGGTGCGAATGAGCGTTGATCATGTTCTCCTACCCTATCGGAACGATCAACCTTTATATCGGACGGGTATGGCCGTTGGAGATTATCCCATTGACCACCATCACGGCAAATACCCTGGAGCACCGGATTTAGATTTCCCGCCGGTACCCTCCTTTTCCATTCCATTTGGTGCCCTGGTCCCTGCCAATACCCCAGGTCTTGTCGTGGCCGATAAAGCCATTTCGGTTAGTAATATCGTGAATGGATCGACGCGTCTGCAACCGGCTGTTCTGCAGATAGGACAGGCAGCAGGCATCATTGCCGCCCAGGCTGCAAAGACCGGTAAGGATCCGTTCCGGCTTCCCATCCGCGACCTGCAGCAAATTCTTTTGGATGCTAAGGGATACCTTATGCCGTACGTCGATGTATCGCCTGAAGATCCCCATTTCCAGGAAATCCAGCGCGTGGGAGCCACGGGGCTCATCCGGGGCATCGGCGAACCCTACCTATGGGCAAACCGTACCTGGTTCTATCCCGATACAGCCTTTACAGGCAAGGAGCTTGCATTGGGTGTATCGGAGCTGGGCTTGTCCTATCCGACTATCCCGGAAGGTATTCTTTCGCAAGAATCTTTCTGCACAGCCCTCGCTCAACTAAGCGGCAGGAATCTTGGGGTAGTAGAAACTGAATTCCGAGGGGTGTGTATGAGCCTAGGAAAACCATACGACCGGAAGGCAATCTTACATCGCAGAATGGCTGCTATGGCTATTGACCGAATTTGGAGTCCTTTCCAGCGTTTTCCGGTGGGGGCCGACGGCAAGGTAATCGCAACAAGACCCGGTAGCTGAGTTTATCGGGGATAGAGGGTTGAAAAAAATGTGCTTCGCGGGGAGATTCCTTCGAAGAAGAAAAAGACCTCTCCCTCGAATCCTGCCAGGCGGTTTGCAGAAATCATTTCGCCAAGCAGGGTCTCGCCAGCCAGGTGGTCGGCTACCTTGAGAAGGATTCCAGGTACCACCCGGGACAGGTGTGCGGGAGCTACCTGATTTCGGACTATTTGATCTAGTTCATAGCGGTAACGATCCGATTGATAACGGTAGATCTGGGGTATGACTTCATCGACCCAGCCGTTCCTTAACCAAGTTGGCCAATCTTGCAGGTACTCTTCTTTACTCCAAGGAAAGATACTCGGCGATGAGGACACCACCAAACCAGGACGGATGGCTTTAACAACAAAATAGAACCTGCGCATGAAGTCCGACAGGCGGTCAGCGCGCCACTGCACCCAGGCCGTATCGCGGTAATCAGCTGGAGGATCCACTCCCTGGTGTTCCTCCCGGTAACGGGCTGTGGTGAAAGGGTCATATCCCGATGTACTGGGAAGGGCCGGCAAGCGATCATCGCCCTGGATTCCGTCCACGGCGTATTGCATAGCAAATTCCTTAACCAAATCCATCATAAACTGCTGCACTTCAGGATCAAAAGCATTCATCCACTGAAACCCATTCTTGGATACCACCCTGCCTTCCCTATCTCTGGCCGCCCAGGAGGGCTTTCTTCGCAGCAGTTCGCCACCATCTTCTTCCCGGTAGGATGAGGCAAAGCCAAACTCAAACCAGGCAATTATCCTTATACCCCGCGGCTTGGCAAGGTCAATGAGTTCCCGAAGGACATCACGGCCTTTTAGGGCAGGATCCATCCGGCGTCCGAAAGTTCGCTCCATCAGCGCACTTGGATAGAGCGTATATCCCCCGTTCCAGGTGACTGCATAGATGGTATTGAACCCATACTGGATACAAGCATCCACAACCCTTTGTGGACCTCCTTCCTCAAAATAGACCGGACTATCTATGTTAGTAAGCCAAAAACCTCTGGTGGGCTGGGCGCCCAGGGTAGCAGAAAGGAGCATGAGGAAAAAGACCGGAATTCGCATATCTTCGATAGACTAAGACCTCCAAAATATGAAATTATCGGCACTAGACCTCGGTATCGTCGTCGGCTATTTACTGGTCACTTTGGTTTTTGGATTCTGGATATCCAGACGAGCTAGCAGCAGCATGAAGGCTTATTTTTTAGGGGGAAATACCATTCCATGGTACTACCTGGGCCTTTCCAATGCCTCCGGCATGTTCGATATCTCTGGAACCATGTGGACTGTGACCATACTTTTCGTTTACGGGCTGAAAAGCGCCTGGATTCCATGGCTTTGGCCGGTGTGGAATCAGGTCTTTGTTTTTATTTTCCTAGCCCTTTGGCTACGTCGATCCGGGGTCCTAACGGGAGCCCAATGGATTGGATTTCGGTTTGGGGATGGTCCCGGTGCGCGTCTATCTCACATAGTGGTCACCATCTTTGCGATTATCAGCGTATTCGGATTTATTGCCTATTTCTTTGCCGGAATCGGAAAGTTTGCGGCCATCTTCTTTCCCTGGGACTTGTCTGCGCAGCTGGGGCCTTTAGCCATAACCAGCGAACAGGGATATGCGCTAATTATTATCGGTATCACCACCCTGTACACTATCAAAGGCGGGATGTGGAGTGTGGTTGGCACTGAGGTCCTTCAATTTGCCATCATGACTATTTCCTGCCTGGTCATAGGCTATCTTGCTTACACAGCCACCAGTGCAGAAGCTATCCAGCAGGCAGTGCCTCCGGGATGGGAGCGCCTGGATTTCGGCTGGAAACTGAATCTGGACTGGACCGGTTACCTCGATACGGTGAATGGGAAAATAGCTGATGATGGATTCGAACTTTTTGGCCTACTGCTGGGTATGATGGTTTTTAAGGGTCTGTTCGCCAGTTTGGCTGGACCAGTACCAAGCTACGACATGCAACGCATCCTGAGTACGCGGACTCCCGGAGAGGCAGCAAGGATGAGTGCCCTGACGATTTTAGTTCTCTACATCCCTCGCTACCTTATGGTGGCAGGGTTTGCCGTGCTAGCGCTGGTTTACCTTAAGCCAGAAATGGCGCTTATGGGCAAAGCCATCGATTTTGAGCAGGTTCTTCCGCTGGCTATCGAGCGTTTCGTTCCCGACGGTTGGCGGGGATTGTTGCTGGCAGGCCTGCTCGCGGCCTTCATGGGGACTTTTGCCGCTTTTATCAATGCCGCTCCGGCATACCTGGTCAATGATCTGTACCGAAAATACATCCGCCCCAATGCCCCGGAGCAGACCTATGTGCGCTATAGCGTTTTCGCGAGTATCGGTCTGGTGGCTGTGGGCTTGCTATTCGGCTTTTTAGGCAACAGCCTCAATGCCTTAACGATCTGGATTACCTCCGCGCTGTATGGCGGGTATGCTGCAGCGAATATGTTGAAATGGATTTGGTGGCGTTTCAACGGCTACGGCTATTTCTGGGGTATGGCAGCTGGGCTCATCGGGAGTACCTTCCTGCCTATCCTTTTTCCAGATACGCCTGCGATTTACCTTTTTCCTTTGTTGCTTACCTTTTCCCTGGGGGGGTGCTTCCTTGGCGTCCTGATGTATCCTCCCGAGCAAAAAGGTGTCCTGGACCACTTTTACCGGACCACCAGACCCTGGGGATTTTGGAAACCTGTCCGGGAGCGGGTATGCCTTGCGGACCCAGCCTTCGTTCCCAATCGAAGTCTTGGTAAAGACGGCGCTAATGTTCTGGTGGGCATTGTATGGCAGATGAGCCAGGTCGTACTGCCAATGTATTTCATGATTCGACATACCCAGGGTACCCTAATTAGTCTTGCCCTATTTGTTGTGAGCAGCTATTTGCTGAAACGCAACTGGCTCGACCGCCTGGCGGAGGAGGAGGATTTAAAGGCCAACGCATGCTGATTTCGGGAACCTTTCTCGATGAAATCAGCCACGACATTCCACACCAGAACTGGGACCGGGTGGAGTGGGAACGCGATTTCCGCCATATGCAGGCCATGGGCATCGATACGGTCATTCTCATTCGCTGCGGCTATCGACGATGGCTCACCTATCCATCCCGTGTGTTGCAAGAAAGAGAGGGAGCCTATGCACCGCCGCTGGATTTGGTGGATATGTTTCTCGATTTGTCGGAGAAATTTGGATTTGCCTTTTATTTTGGGTTATATGATTCAGGAAAATATTGGTGGGACCAAGGAGATTTTGCTGCCGAAACGGAAATCAACCTGCGAGTAGCAGAGGAGGCATGGCAGATGTATGGGCATCGATCTGCCTTCCAGGGCTGGTATCTAAGCCAGGAAGTAAGCCGGAAAACCGGAAAAATCATTTCCCTATACCAAGACTTGGGTCGCAGCGTCAAGGACCTTTCCGGTGGCCTTCCCACCCTCATTTCCCCATATATCGATGGCAAAAAAGCCATCCTTGCTCAGGAAAGTGCCCTGACCCGGTCCGGGGAGATTAGCTTGCGGCAGCACGAGGATGAATGGAACGAAATCTTCGCAGGCATAAAGGATGTGGTTGATATCGTGGCTTTCCAGGACGGTCATGCCGATTACCATGAGTTATCGGATTATCTGTCGGTGAACAAGGCTCTCGCTGACCGGCATGGGATGCGTTGCTGGACCAACGCGGAGAGCTTCGATCGCGATATGCCCATCAAGTTTCTTCCCATCAAATGGGAAAAACTGCTTCTCAAACTGGAAGCTGCGCGGAAAGCCGGTATGGAAAAAGCCATTACCTTCGAATTCTCTCACTTCATGAGCCCCCAAAGCGCTTATCCCCAGGCGGGTCATCTCTACCAACGTTATGCAGCCTGGCGCAAAGCCCGGATCGATGGGGCTGAAACTTCAGCCAAGGGCTCTATTTGAAAGCGAAAAGAAACGGAAATGCCAGGGTGACAAACAAGGCCCAAAGGGCGAGGATGGGCATTATTTGCCCCATAGGTACCCCTGCACTTTCCAGAGATTCCTTTCCCCGAAGTACCTGAAGCAGCTGCCAGGTCACGCGAAGCATTGTAATCATGATCAGGCCATTGGCTACCAGCACCGCCAGCCTGTTGGGCGTGACACCCCAGCTGCTAAGTCGAAAAAGTATGGCAGACAAGGCGATGACATTGACTCCTGCCGTGAGAACGGCAAGCAAGAATAGGATCCAGAGCCATATCTTCGAATCACCGGCATTCCCCTCCGCTGGAATGGCAAAGAATATGAGTGCCAACACTGCCAGCAATAACACATTGAAAAGCATCAAAAACTCCCGGTCGTGATAAGGATTTTTTCCTGCATAACCCATGGCTGCTAAATAAATCGAAAGCATCACCAGCACTAGCGGACTAAAAATCCGGGCAATGAGAGGGGAAATTCTCCCTACCAGCAAGGGATTCATTCGGTTTATCCAAGTGGCCACCACAGGAAGCGCCGCAAGTCCGAAAATCCCAACATTTTCCATGTAAGTATCCGCAATTTGATAGCCAATGAGGGAAAAAAGGCCTATGGTAATCGCAGAGGCCAGACCACCGGCGGACAAAAGCAAGGATCCGAGGACAACTAGGTTGCCAGTATAGCGCAGAAACTGCAGTCGCCCGTCCAGCTCATATCGCCCTCCGGTGAACAGAAAGCCCAAAAAAGCCCAAAGAAAAAAGACCAGGTGTATAGAGGCCAGCACCAGGGTATCGCTCGCTGGATTGTTCGGAAGCCAGTGAATGTAGGCCACCAGTGCCAGCATAAACAGACCCAGCCCAATGGCTTTCCGAAGGGCAAGTCCCTCCTTCAGTGCGAAAAAAATCATGGGTCCCAAAAACGCGATAAAACCTATGGTTCTTGGATAGAAATAATCAGGATCAATACCCAGGAGGAAAGGCATTTTAGCCAGTAGCCCACACAGCAGGGCAAGGGCACCCACCAGCCATAAATCCTTCCTTGGAACGGATAGCCCAAGCGGTTCGGAATCATCAAACCGCTCCTTCCAGCAATCAGCCACTGGATTACCCCGGATTTCGGGGTACAGGTCCAAAAAGACTTTTTTAAACTCCTCCCGATTATTGCGGTAACAATGTTCCAATCCTCGGGGATCTGAAAGGAGGTTAAGTATGTTCTGTTTCACCGGATCATTTAATTCCTAACGATAAACCATCGGCATTATTACGGTCATGACATTTCACGGCAAAAACCCTATTTTAGATTATTAAAGTGGACTTGGATAGCGGCAACACTTCATCCTGGGACTGCAAAAAAAGCCAATTGAAGAAAATGATGACACCGATGCAACATGCTCACGAGCATATACCCGGCAATCCTTCCACCACCAAGGGTAGCCACTACCGTCTTAATGACCGTTCCAACGGCAGGGCACTGCAAATCCTATCCGAGGAGGACTGGTCCCATTGGCAAAGTGAGGGCTATGTGGTAGTAAAGGCTGCCGTTTCTCCGGAACAAGCAAAGCGTACCGCAGAATTCCTTTGGGAGTTTGAGGAAAAAGACCCCTCAGATTCCAGGACTTGGTACACGCCGCCGAGAGCAGAAATGAAAATGAAGGAATTGGCCAACACCGGAATGGTAGAATGCTACAACCATCAGCTTTTTTGGGAAAACCGGCAGGAACCCCGCATCTACCGCGCTTTCTGTGACATTTGGGGAATTGACGCCCTTTGGGTAACCATTGACCGAGCCAACCTGAACTTCCCCATCCGTCCCGGCCACGATTACCAGGCCTTTATCCATTGGGACTATGACCCGGAGACCAAGCCGGTAAACGTCCAGGGAGTCCTCGCCCTGGCTGACCAGACCGACGAAGCGATGGGAGGATTCCAATGTATCCCCGATTTGTACCGAAACTACGACCAGTGGAAACGAAGTCAGCCTGTCGACCGCAACCAGTTTATGCCCGATACGACCGGATTCACCCCAACGAAGGTGAAGCTGGAGGCGGGTGACCTGCTCATTTTCAACAGCCTCCTACCCCATGGGATTCGGGCAAACCTAACCAGGGACAAGGTGCGCATTGCCCAGTATATCGCGATGATGCCGGCAGAGTCAGACAATGAACCCCTGCGGCAGTGGCGCATCCGGTCTTGGCAAGACCGAGTGGCTCCGGAGGGTCATGCCTTTCCGGGAGACCCGCGCCGCCTGGAACAGACCAGGTATCACACAGCAACATTGAGTCCCCTGGGTAGAAAACTCCTTGGTATTGATCCATGGCCTGAATAAATGAAGGAATCCCACACCCGGCTAACTGGGGTGTCTCGCCTTAATGGGTTGCTTCCGGGGGGACTTCGCTAAGCAATCCGCGGTAAATACCCGGATTACTGCCGGGTATCAGGCTGGCGCCCACTACCTTTTCATAAAAGCGGGCAGGACCCACCCCACCAATGATAGCATAAGCATATCCCCGTTCCCGCATAGCCAACAGGCATTCCAGGAGTAAGATTTTGCCCAGGCCCAAGCCACGATGGCCCGTTTCTACCCCAGTGGGGCCGAAAAAATTGCAATAGGCGGCATCATGACAGGCAAATCCCCGGATTTGACCTTCGCTCAAAGCGAGGAAGCAGGCAGCAGGTAAATGATTAAACGCCACATCCACCTCACTGGCCCAACCGGAACCAAAGTGCTTATTAACCCATTCAACCACAAGTCCCTTCTCTGCAGCTAAGGGCCTGCGGAAAAAGTAAGCCTTGGATTCAAGCTTTCTTTTCAAGTCGGTAAAGTCCGGCAGTTCGTAAAGTCTGACCAACATATCTTGCATAGACGATGGCTTTAAGGGGTGGGCGGACCGGCAAGGCCTTTCCTTATTTTCCAGCGAACATGAAAGAGGTAGAGAAGCAAACCGATACCCGCAGCAAACAAGGTGGACCATAAGGGCAAGTGCAAGGTGGAAAAACCCGGTACCGGATTTTCAGGAATAGCTAGGGCCGCTGCTACAGCCAGCACCCAGAGTAGGGCGATTCGCGGTATCCATGCCCCATACGCCCCGCCGAAAAGCGGTTTTGGCAAGCGTTTCGCACCGAGCATGACCGCAAGCAAAATCCCTGCATAACCCAGGTAAGTGGCCAGAGCCGATACGCTGGTTATCATCTCGATTCGCTGGAGAAACAGGATGGCCATGCTACTGGCTACCCCGACGAACAGGGTAGCATTGGCCGGCGATTTGGAGCGAGGATTAACCCTGGCGAGCCAGGCACTGTATGGCAGTATGCGATCGCGAGCCAGGGAAAATAGTAGACGGGAGGCAGTAGCCATAGACGCAATAGCACAGGCCAGTATAGAAATCAGCACAAATACCATGACGACCGCCGTTAATTGGCTCCCCAGTTTCGCTAGAAGCACCTCAGCAATTAGATTACCTGATTCGGAAGCCGGCAAGTCCCAGGCATGAAAACAAAGAAGGACCAGAAGGAATAGTCCAGACAGCGAAGCACTGACATGGGAGACGATAACAGCCCGCGGCACATGGCGCTGGGGGGATTGCGTCTCTTCGGCAAGATCTGCTGCTGCCTCAAAGCCGGTCAGGCACCAGGCCCCCAAGAGCATGGATAGGGAAAAAGAAGAGAAAGTCAGGGTGCCGGTGCCTGCCATGCGAAAGGCTTCCATGAGATTTTTTCCACCGTCAATACCGCCACCAAGCCATGCTCCAGCCAATAGAACCAACAGTAGGAGCACACCCACCATTTCCGTAAAAACCCCGGCATCGTTCACCCGGGCGACTAGGGTCATCCCGTAGCGGTGGACAAAGGTAACCAGCGTAATGACTCCAACAGTTGCCAAAGGTCCCTGCCAGCCGGAGAGGGTAATGCCCATCAAGGCTGTTGCCCAGGTGGTGAAAGTCTGGCAGATGCCCGGAAAGCCGGTAAGGAACTGAATCAGTAAAAACCAGCCGACGAAAAATCCCATTTTCGTGTCCACCAGACGCGCTGCCCATTGATAACCATAGCCAGCTATCGGGTAATGAAAGGCCAACCTTGCCAGTACCAGTGCCACCAGGAGTTGTCCCGAAGCTACCAATGACCAGGACCATATCACGGATCCCCCTGCTTGCTGGTAACCAAAGGAGAAATTGGCGAAGATGCCCGTCAGAACGGAAATCAGGGAAAAGGATACCGCAAAACTGGAAAAGCCTCCCATGGAACGCTGCAACTCTTCCGGATACCCAAACCCATTTTTCTTTGCCATTAATTGAAGCGTAGGCTGGCGATGGCCTCCTCGGCCCACTCGCGGCTGATTTCCCTATCCTGGATGCAGGTATACCAAAGTTTGGGCCTGGTGGCCACATAAGCCCGTAAGGAGAGAATCGATGCCAGCAGGTCCTCCCTTTGGATACCTAAATCAGCTGGCTGGTAGGGCAAACCTACCGCATTCATCTGGTCCCGGATATGGGCAAAATGGTTCTCCTGCCATTGACTCATGACATAGATGCCAAGTCCAACGATATAGCCATGGACAAATGGGCGCTGCAGGCGTTCCTCCAGTTCATAGAAAAGGTAGTGTTCCGAACCTTCCTCTACCCGAAAGTGCCCGGCCGGCAAGCAGATGGTGTTAAGGTCGATGTAGCCTTCCACGATGGCCATAAGGCCCCTGTCGGTATTCTCCCGAATTTCAGGAAGGAGTCCTTCCAAGGTATCCAGGATCTGCCTCGCACGCTGTATGGCTTTCCTATCGAAGGGGAACTCCGATTTCCCCCTGGTCTGGGCGAGATGCCAGTCGTAGCATGCCGTATGCATGGAGAACAGGTCCCCAATACCAGCAATATTGAGTTCTTTTGGTGCCGTGCGTAAGATGCCAAAATCGATAATCAAAGGGTCAGGCGAAGTCTCGCCTACATAATGCACTTCGTGATTTCGCCGGATACCTGCAGCGGGCGTCGTAAAGGCATCCACCGAGAGAATAGTCGGGATACTCACCAGGCGCAGTTCCTTACGCCAAGAGACATACTTGGCAGCATCGATGGCCATGCCTCCACCTACACCCACAATTACGTCGCAGGGGGGCAAGGAGGCACAAACCGTCTCGAGCCAGGCTTCCTCCATGGTTTCAACGAAAAAAACGGCTTCAGGGGTACCGCCCAATTTCGTGCGCGTCACTTTCCAGGGGATTTCCATGGTGAAAACGCAAAAGCGCCCAAGCTGGGTGCCGAATTGAAGGCTGGCATCTTGTCCGAACCGCAAATCCCGGACGTTGGTATGGGGTTTTTCGTGCATCATCGTTTCAAATGGGATAGGCATGGGATGTCAACCGATTGTCACTCTTGCGGCATCGAGAAGCTTTCGGGTCATAGCCTCATTTTCAGCTTGTGCATAAACCCGAAGTACCGGTTCGGTACCGGAGGCTCGAATCATTATCCAGCGGTCATTACCCAGGAGAAATTTAGTGCCATCCATCGTGATGGTCTCTTGAATGGGATAGGCACCCATCTGGTGATAAGCCTTTTCGCGACAGCATCGGATAACCTCTTGTTTCTTCTCCTCGGTGATATGCAGGTCGTCCCGATCGCACCAAAAGGAGCCTACCAGGTCATAAACCTCTTGGATGAGTTCCTGCAGGGTTTTTCCTGAGCGCGACATAAACTCCAGGATCATCAGGCCAATCCAGACGCCATCACGCTCTGGAATATGCCCCAGAACCGCCAGACCTCCCGATTCCTCCCCGCCTACCAGGACCTCACGTTGCGTCATGATTTCGGCGATGTACTTAAAACCGATGGGCGTGACCTCCACAGGTAAATTTAGCAAAGCGGCTAGTTTTTTCATCTTTTCGGTTACCGAAAAGGTGATGATGACCTCTCCCTTCTGACCCCGATATTTTCCTAGGTAGAGCAAAAGCAGCAGCAGGATGTGATGGGAGTCAACAAATCGGCCCGAGGCATCGTACAATCCAATACGGTCGGCATCGCCGTCGGTAGCAATGCCCAATTGTATATCAGCACTTTGTTCAATAAGATGAGACAAATCCTGCAAGTTCCGGTGAATAGGCTCCGGAGCCTGCCCCAGAAAGGAAGGATTGAAATCGCAGTGCAGGCAAAGGGCATCAGGCAGGATGCGGGAGAATACGGATTGTCCCGCCCCAAACATGGCGTCGTAGGCTACGCCGAGTCCGGCTTTACGGATGCCCTCCAGATCAAAGGAGGCCTTTACATGCTCGAGGTATAGCTCCTCGAGGTCCACATATTGAAGAAGACCCCGGGCCTCCAATTCCTCTGGGGAGGGAAACACGGCAAGGGAGCAGCTATCCGGAACCAGGGCCTCGACCGAAGCAACCTGAGCAGGAGCGAGAGGTCCTCCGAAGGAAGATTTGAGTTTGTATCCGTTGTACTCAGGGGGATTATGACTCGCCGTGATGACTACACCCAATTGGGAGTCCGTTTTTACCACACCCAAGGAAACCATGGGGGTGGAACAAAATTTGGGGGACATGACCACATGGAACCCATGTGCACCGAGGACAGAAGCAGTGGCCTGCGCAAAGAGCAGCCCGCCGAAACGGCAATCGTAGCCGACCACCACCTTGGTTCCGCCGTGGTTTTTAAGCCACAGAGCCGTTCCTTCAGCCACTCGGCGCACATTGTCCACGGTATAATCTGCGGCGATGATGGCCCGCCAGCCGTCAGTCCCAAATTTTATGGCAGTCATGGATTTGTATTTTTGGCCAAAATAAGGGGAAAAACCGATTAGGCCAGCCCAACTTTCCCCAAAAGGGAAAACAAACTGCCAGGGGAATCTTTCTACCTTCGCCAGCTAGTTGTATAAGGCCTATGGATTCGCAAGACAGCTATCAGCACCGAGGAATGCGCCGCAGGATGGTGGAAGCCTTGCGCGCCAGGCAGCTGTTTTCTGAGGACGTCCTGGAAGCCATGCTTCGTGTGCCTCGACACTTATTTCTCGACAAGGCTTTTGAGGAGTGGGCCTATCAAGACCAGCCCTTCCCCATTGGGCATGGACAGACCATTTCCCAGCCTTTCACGGTAGCCATGATGACCCAAAAGCTCGCATTGCGCAAGCGGGATAAGGTACTGGAAATAGGCACCGGGTCGGGTTATCAGGCTGCTGTTCTCGCCATTCTTGGCGCCAGGGTCTTTACGGTAGAGCGCATCGAAGCGCTGCACACTGCAGCTCGGGAGCGTTTTAAGGCCCTGGGATTCCCTCAAATCCGCCCGTTTTACCGCGACGGTAACGATGGACTGCCCGAGTTTGCACCCTTCGACCGAATCATCGCCACGGCGGGTGCCGGTCAAATTCCCCAGATACTTGCCGAGCAACTGGCCATCGGTGGGGTGCTCCTGGTGCCTGCGGGAAATGAGGAACAGCGCCTGTGGCGTGTCGAGCGGCTAGGGGTAACCAGCTGGGATACCCGCGACCTGGGTCCAGCTCGCTTTGTGCCTTTTTTGGGAGGCAAGCGGCCCGCCTGAACGCTTGGTGCAACCTGACATAATCCATCTTCCAATTCCTGGGATTCAAGACCCTCTACGCACCCGAAAGAATTCCTGGAGAATGTCCCTGCATGCTGCCTCCTGCACCCCAAAAGAAATCCGGGTCTTTGGGTGCAAGATCCCTTTTCCGAAGCGCATGAAGCCCCGCTTGTCATCGGAGGCACCGTATACAACGCGGGAAAGTTGGGCCCAGAAACAGGCTCCCGCGCACATGACACAGGGTTCAAGGGTTACATACAAGGCGCAGTCCTTGAGGTATTTACTTCCCAGGAATTCGGTGGCGGCTGTCAGCGCGATGATTTCAGCATGAGCTGAAATGTCTTTTAGCTGTTCCGTGCGATTGCATCCTCGTGCGATAATGCGATTTTCGCACACTACGATGGCACCTACCGGAACCTCACCCTCCTGCATGGCGAAAGCTGCCTCTTTAAGGGCCTCCCCCATAAAATATTCGTCACTAAAAATGCTGAGCATGTCGGCCTCGGGCTGAGTGGCCAAAATAGGATTTTTGCTGCGCAATTGCCTATTTTCGCGTATGGAAACCGCAAAAACCTTTCCCCCGGACAAGTTCCTTGGCGAAGCGCTAACCTTCGACGATGTCCTGCTTGTCCCCGCAATGAGCGAAGTCCTCCCCCGCGAGGTGGACATTGCCAGCCAACTCACCCGTGGCCTGAAACTGAATGTTCCCATTATATCAGCCGCCATGGATTCTGTTACAGATGCCCGGCTGGCTATTGCTATCGCCCGACAGGGTGGACTGGGAGTTATTCATAAGAATTATCCGATTCCCGCTCAGGCAGAGCAGGTGCGTATGGTGAAGCGATCGGAGAGTGGCATGATTATCGATCCCGTCACTATTCTGCCTGAAGCACCTCTGCGCGATGCCTTGGATTTGATGAATCGGTTTCGCATTGGGGGTATACCTGTTGTGGACAGCAAACATAGGCTGGTGGGTATCCTCACCAATCGGGATCTCCGCTTTGAAAAGCAACTTGACCGGGCTGTACGTGAGGTAATGACCTCCTCAAATTTGGTCACAGCAAGTGTCGGCACCACTTTTGAAGAAGCCCGAACTATTTTGCAGCGGAACAAAATCGAAAAACTACCTGTGGTGGATGACCAACGGGTACTCATCGGCCTGATCACCTTCCGCGATATCATGCAGGTGCAACAATATCCTCTGGCATGTAAGGATTCCCTAGGCCGGCTTGTCGCCGGCGCCGCTGTGGGTGTTACAACGGATATGATGGAACGCGTTGCTGCCTTGGTGGGAGTTGGGGTCGATGTTGTAGTGGTCGACACTGCACATGGACACTCAGCTGGCGTTCTTCGCGCCGTTCGGGAAGTGAAAGCAGCCTATCCCGGACTACAGGTTATTGGAGGTAATGTGGCCACTGGCGAGGGCGCGCTGGCACTGGTGCAGGCGGGGGTTGACGGTGTGAAGGTCGGCGTGGGGCCTGGAAGCATCTGCACCACACGCATCGTGGCGGGCGTTGGGGTTCCCCAGCTTTCTGCCATTTTCAGTGCCTATCAGGCAATAAAACATACGGGAGTGCCTGTTATAGGCGATGGAGGCATTCGCTACACCGGTGATATTGTAAAGGCCCTTGCGGCCGGTGCAAGTGCCATTATGGCCGGGGGATTGTTCGCAGGTGTGGAGGAATCTCCCGGAGAAACTATAATTCTCGAAGGAAGAAAATTCAAAGTTTACCGCGGCATGGGCTCTCTTGGTGCCATGGCCCAGGGCTCGCGGGACAGGTATTTCCAGGACGTGGAAGATGATGTAAAAAAGCTGGTGCCCGAAGGCATCGAGGGTCAGGTTCCCTTCAAGGGTTCCCTGGCTGAGGTCATGGTTCAATATATAGGTGGCCTGCGCGCTGGAATGGGCTACTGCGGCGCTCCAAACGTGGCCGCCCTGCAGCAGCATGCGTGTTTTGTGAAAATTACAGCGGCCGGTGTACAGGAAAGCCATCCACACAACGTGGTCATTACCCGGGAGTCGCCCAACTACAGTCGGCGCTGATATGGCTTCTATCCAACATAGCTCGATGTTAATCCGCATGCTGCTATCCGGATCCCTTTTTTTTTCGCTGAAAGGGACAGCCCAGGATTTTAGCTATACCGACCGGATCTATAGTCCCACCGTGAAATCGGTGACTTTTCATCCGCTCGGAATGGGCATAGCCGCCGCCGTTTCGGATGTGGAAGGAAATACTCCCCTGCTTTTAACGTTCGACGATCTCACCTACGATGCCCGACGCTTTGTGTACCGGATCATTCACTGTGATTTCGATTGGGAGCCATCCGAACTCATGGAAATGGAATATGTCCAGGGTTACACAGAAGATGATATCCGTCAGTTTGCGTACTCCTCGAAAACCACCCGGTCCTATGTGCACTACGAACTGACTTTGCCCAACGCCAACACCCGGTGGACCCGCTCGGGCAACTACCTTTTGGTCGTTTTTGAAGATGAAGACAGACGTATCCCTGTCATCACCCGACGTTTCGTGGTGGTTGACAATCAGGTCCAGATAGATCCAAGTTGGTCGATTCCTGCCCAGGCCTCCGGGTATCGCACCCACCAGGAACTTGATTTTATGGTCAGACACCCCAGACTGAACATCCGCCAGCCCATGCAGGAAATCAGGGCCACGGTGGTCCAAAACGGCCAATGGGCAAATGCCCTAGTCGGTATGGTACCGTTCCAATTCGGGAATCAATACATAAGCTTCGACCATCAAGGGAAAATCGTATTTGCCGGTGGCAATGAATTCCGTCAGCTGGATTTGCGCAGTCTTTGGCAGCGCACCGGGCAAATGGCCGACCTCGTGCGCTCGAAGACATCCACCGAGGTGGTATTGTTTAGAGATCGCCTGCGTGGGGAGGAACCTTATTTTCAGAACAGAGATATCAACGGTCGCTTTTTTCTGGAAACCAGGGACCAGGGAAACCCCCTGGCATCTGATTATGCTCAGGTGCTTTTTACACTGGATGCCCCCGAACCCTTTTTGGATAAGGAAGTTTATCTCTTAGGAGCTTTCAATGACTGGCTTGCTTTACCTGAATACAAGATGATCCACAGTGAGGCCGACAAGGGGTACATCTTGAAAAAGCCGCTAAAACAAGGTTTCTACAACTATGCTTTTGGCATGACGACAAGCAGGGAGAGCCGCCCAGATCTGCGAGAAACGGAAGGGAGTTTTTACGAAACGGAAAACGAATACCTTGTTTTCATTTATTACCGGCCTTTCGGAGCTCGGGCCGATGAGGTCATCGGCTATCTGCAGGTACAATCCGGAAGGTAACGCAGGGAAGGTTCTTCATCCATGTTTTTTTTCGGTTAATAGAATAATCCCCGGTTGAAATTTTTGTTTATCTAGTTTTGAGACCAAAATGAGCTCGACTATGTTTCAGCGCTTTTCCTCATTGCTATTGTCGGTGCTGCTCATCGGCCCCCTCGCTGCGCAAGACCGCTGGTCCCTCGAGCGCTGCGTAAAATACGCCCGGGAAAATAGTCTGGTAATCCGCCAGGCCCTGGCTCAGATTCGCAATGCGGAGCTCACCTTGAAACAAAACCAGCTTTCCCGGTTACCCAATCTCAGTGCTGGTGTTAGCGGAGGTTACCAGTTTGGCCGCACCATTGACCCCACCACCAATAGTTTCGCGCTCGAGGGTATCGGCTTCAACAGCTACTCCTTGAATAGCGGCATTCAGGTATTTGGTGGCGGAGTCATCCGACACAATATTGAGCGCAGCAGGCATGAATTGGAAGCGGGCAAACTGGAAGCAGAAGCTACGGAAAACGACTTAGGCCTGCAGGTTGCCGCCGCCTATCTCAATGTGCTGCTTGCCGAGGAGCAACAGGCCATCGCCCGAACCCGTGCGCTGCAATCGGTAAAACAGCTTGAACAGGTCTCCCGGTTTATTGCTGTTGGCGCCCGCCCAACCAATGAGCGATTCGACTTCGAAGCTACCCTTGCACTTGACCAGCAAGCCCTGGTGGAAGCAGAGAACGTAAAGCTTCGCGCCCTGCTTTCCCTTCGCCAGTTGCTACTCATTCCAGAGGGAACGCCTTTTGAGATAGAAAAACCTGAAATACGCATTCCCGAAGATGCTGATCTAGACGGCATTTCCACCGGTGAACTCTTTGCCGCTGCCTCTACCATTCTGCCCCAGGTGAAAGCAGCCGAGCGCCGTTTACTGGCAGCCAAAACGGCCATCCTTCAGTCGAAAGCCGCCCTATTTCCCTCCGTGGTGCTGTTTGCTAGTCTTCGCTCCAATTTCTCCAATCAGGCCAGGACCCTCACCGGCTTCAACGCGGTACGGGTTAAGCAGAATGTTTTCATCAACGGCACTCCAGTGGCCCTTGAGGTGGAGCAGAATGTCCCTGCCTTTGCCCGGACAACCTATTTCAATCAGATTCAAGAGAATTTTGGACAGAGCCTGGGTATACAGCTCAATATTCCTATTTACAACAATGGCCTGACGCGCATCAATATCGAGCGAGCCCAGCTTGGTGTAATATCGGGAGAAGTTGCGCGCGAGCAGGCCCGACAGCGCTTGCGTTCCGACATTGAGCAAGTGGTCACAGCCGTTCGCGCTTCTCGCCGCAGTTTGCAAGCAGCCAATTTGGCCCTCAAAGCGGCAACTGCAGCCTTCGAAAACGCCGGAAAGCGGTATGAACTTGGTGCCATCAACTCCCTCGAATTCAATACCACTCGAACGAATCTGGAAAGAGCCCGTTCAGAAAACAGCCGTGCCCGTTTCCAACATCTCTTCAATCTTAAGCAACTCGATTTCTATCAGGGTAAACCCATCACGCTGGATTGAGTTTTCTTTTTAAGACAAAACCCTTCTCTATGCTTTTTAACAAAAAAAACAGGTGGATACTTGCTGCAGTCGGTGTTGCCCTCGTCCTTTTGATTGCAGTTATTATCAAAAACAAAAAACGGCCCCAGGGCGAAAAAGTAGCCGTAGAGGAAGTTATGTTGCGGACTATCGAGGAGCGGGTGTCCGCTAGTGGCCGGGTATTTCCCATCGTAGAAGTAAAAATTAGCTCCGATGTTTCCGGCGAGGTCGTGGAGCTTTACGTTCAGGAAGGTGATTCTGTGGTCCGCGGACAAGTTCTGGCCCGGATAAATCCGGATGCCTACATCTCCCAAGTAGAAAGAGGGGTAGCACTGGTAAATAACGCCAAGGCCCAGGCATCTAATAGCCGCTCCCAAGTCGAGAATATCCGGGCCCAGCGGGAACAGGTTCTTGCCCAGCTTGAAAACGCCCGCGAGGTGCATAGCCGCAATGAAAAACTTTTCAAAGACGGGGTTATATCCAATGCCGATTTCCAGGCCTCTCTATCCAATCAAAAAGCCCTGGAGGCAAACCTCCGATCCTCCGATGCAGGCATACGCGCTGCCCAAGAGGCTGCCCGCGGAGCCGAATATTCCGTAGCTAGTTCCCAGGCCAGCCTTAAGGAACTGCGCACCAGCCTTAGCCGAACAACCCTCTTCGCTCCGGAAAGTGGCGTTATCTCCTTACTCAACATTGAAAAGGGGGAACGCGTGGTGGGAACCATTCAAATGACTGGTACCGAAATGATGCGCATTGCTAATCTCAATGCTATGGAGGTGCGGGTGGACGTCAGCGAAAACGATATCCCGCGCGTCAAAATGCATGACGAGGTAGCCATCGAGGTAGACGCTTATCTGGGGCGCAAATTTCGTGGTCGGGTAAGCCAGATAGCCAATTCCTCGAAGAATTCGGCCGCCCAGGGAGCCGCAGCACTAGCCACCGATCAGGTAACTAACTTCGAAGTACGTATCGCTATCGATGCCCAATCCTATGCCGATTTGATAACTCCCCAACGGAAATACCCTTTCCGTCCGGGGATGTCCGCTGCGGTAGAAATAAAGACCATTGTGAAAAACAATGTCTTGGCAGTTCCCATTCAGTCCGTAACCACCAGAGAAAAAGAAGGTTTGGTGCGCAACCGCTCCAAAGAAGGCGGCGAAGATCCATCGGCATCGAAAAATATCGATGACTTTCGGGAAGTTGTTTTCGTGGTTGGTAAAGGGGATTCCCTCCAGATGACTGAAGTAAAATCCGGTGTGCAAGATGACTCCTTCATTGAGATTGTTTCTGGGTTGAAAAAGGGGACCCGCATCGTTTCGGCACCTTATTCCCTGATATTTAGAAAACTGAAACAGGGCGATAAGGTCATTGTGGTGAAAGAATCTGAGCTTTTCAACATAGAAAAATAATACCAAACAGGAACTAAAATTTCAATAAGACCCCTTTTTTACAGGCAGTTAAACCCTTTGCCGGGATATATTGTTGGTAGGAAAAAATGCTTATGTATCCAGCCGAACTAGTCCGTCCTATGGCGGAGGAATTGACACAAAATGGTTTTATCGGTCTGACATCACCGGCTGAGGTAAGCGATTTGCTGGAAAAGCAGGAAGGAACCGTGCTGCTTGTTGTAAATTCTGTTTGCGGTTGCGCGGCTGCCAATGCCAGGCCTGGAGCACGCATTGCTTCCCAACATATCCGTAAACCGGACATTCTCGCTACTGTTTTCGCGGGCGTAGATTCCGACGCCGTTTCCATGGCCAGGGAGTACCTGCTCCCCTACCCGCCTTCCTCCCCATCTATTGCGCTTTTCAAGGATGGCAAGTTGGTTCACTTTCTGGAACGACACCACATCGAGGGGAGGTCAGCTCAAATCATTGCCGAAAACCTGAAGATGGCCTTCGACCATTTCTGCTGATTTCCAAGCTAAAATCTTTTCAAGGGGCTAGGCGCACCTTGCGCCATGACCCGCCATCCAAAAGGTAACAAATCCTGTCATGCAAGCGGCTTCGTCTGCCTTGCCAAAATTCTATTTTGTCCGGAATGAGCACAAAGCCCCCCCAATGTTCGGGTCTTGGCACGGATTGGCCTTCCGGAAAACGAAAGCGAAGCGCCTCCATGCGTTCTTCGAGGTATTGCCTCCCTGGAACTTCCTTGGATTGCGGGGAGGCCCAGGCGCCAAGCTGACTTAAATAAGGCCTTTGGGCAAAGTAGGCATCGTTCGCCGCTTCGCCCAGCCGTTCAATCCGACCCTCCAGGCGAATCTGCCGCTGCAGTGGCAACCAGTTCAATACCGCAGCCGCGAAGGGCATACCTGCCAGTTCGCCAGATTTAGCACTCTCATAATTGGTAAAAAATTCAAATCCCCGGCTAGAAAGACCTTTCAGCAGCACCACACGAGCTGCGGGCCGACCGGAAGATTGCACCGTGGCGAGGGTCATAGCATTGGGTTCAGAAACCTGGGCGGCCAAGGATTCTCCAAACCACCGGTTGAACTGCTCCAGGGGGTCAGCCGCGGTATCCGACTCATCCAGCGTGTGGGATGCATAATCTTCCCGAAGGGCGGCGAGGGTCGCTGAAAGATCTTTCATGGCATGGGTTTGTCCAGGCTACCAAATACTTTTCGAAGGGTATCAGTGGTTCGCGCCGATACCTCAGTGCGGATAGTCTTTTCCTTCACCTCGATAAGTGCAAACATACCATCTAGGGACCGATCGGTCACATGGCGATCCAACTCAGGATTTACCTTTTGTACAAGGGGGATTCGGTTGTAAGCACTCACCGCATCGCGCCATAAGGTGCGTGCATTAACGGCATCAAGGGCCTTACCGATGCTTGGAAGAAAAGCTGCTGTGAGCGCACTGTCGGTTTTTCCCTCCAGATAGCGAGTCGCTGCATCGGCCTTTCCTTTCAGGATACCCATCGCATCGGCAAAGGTGAGCGATTGGATGGCACCCAGGAATATAGGACCTGCTTCCTTTGCTGCCAGTTCAGCAGCCCGATTCATACGAAGGATTAGGTCCGATTCTACCCGCTGAAATCCCGGGACGACCTTCAAGCGCTCCACCACCACCCGGGCCTCCTCTGGAAGGAGTATTTTATAGACACTGGCGTGATACCCATCATTGGCGGAAAGCCGGCTCACCGCCTCGCCAACTCCTTTATCTAGAGCCTCCCGCAAGGCAGCCCCTACCTCACCTTGAGTAAGGGCGCCAGCAGCGGGCTTTTGGAGGGTTGATTTTGCCTTATCCAGGATATCCTTCAGCTTCTGGGCATGGAGAAAGGGTGAAGTATGGAGGAAAAGAAAAAGCAGTGAAACGAAGCGCAACGTCATCTTTGGGTTATTTTTCCAGAGTTAAACGCTCCTGTTTTGAAAAATGATTTACATTTCATTGGATATTTGCGACCACCATGTTGGCAGGATCTAAAATCACGCTGGTTCTTAGTATAGCCTGCATTTTTCGGTATGCGCCCATGAATGCTCAAAATCAAAGGCCCCGCAGTTGCGGCATACCCTTTGGGTTGATGGCTACTGGACCGAAGAACGCCATACAAGATGTCCCAGGGGTTAGGGTTGGTCATTTCACCCTGGATAATGGCAGGAATATTCACACCGGAGCGACGGCCATCCTGCCACACGGTGGAAACCTCTTTCGTGAAAAAGTACGGGCAGCTATACATATTGGCAATGGATTTGGGAAACTCGCCGGTTACACCCAGGTAAGGGAACTTGGCTACCTGGAAACGCCTATCCTCCTGACCAATACCCTTCAGGTAGCAATAGCCACCGAGGCCCTCATTCAGTACACCCTCGACCAGCCAGGAAATGAGTCTGTCCGATCGGTCAATGCGCTTGTGGGAGAAACCAATGACGGTTTACTCAACGATATTCGGGGTCGCCACCTGACAATTGCCCATTTTTTAGAAGCTATAACTAGGGCCGATACCGCCAACGTATCAGAGGGTAATATCGGAGCTGGGACCGGCACCGTATGCTTCGGGTTCAAGGGAGGAATAGGGACAGCCTCCCGCCGCCTTCCCAAATCCCTGGGAGGGTATACGGTAGGCGTACTCACCCAGACCAATTTCGGTGGGGTTCTCACTATTTCCGGTGTTCCAGTAGGTGTAGAACTGGGTACCTATTACCTTAGTGATATCCTGGCAGGAAGCGACGGCTCTTGTATGATTGTCATAGCAACCGATGCACCATTGGATGCTCGCAATCTGGAGCGGCTCGCCTCCCGGAGTATGTTTGGCCTCGCGAGAACCGGAGGATTTGGAGCAAACGGATCGGGGGATTACGCCATAGCCTTTGCCACCGGAAAGGGAAAACTCTTGGAAAATGAAGCCATGAGTCCCCTCTTTATGGCAGTGACGGAGGCAACGGAAGAAGCTATCATTAACTCCCTTTTTGCAGCCTCGACGACAACAAGCGAAAGCGTTGTGGTACCTGCCCTGCCGCGGGACCGGGTGCTAGCAATCATGAAAAAATTTAATCGCCTTATCCCAGGGGATGAGTAAACTGGAAGGCAACACCCCTGGCGCATTAATCCTTGCGGCTGGAAGTGCAAGCCGTATGGGCAGTCCAAAGGCCTTGCTCCCATACGCCGGAGGGACCCTCCTTTCCCATGTCTACGGGTTAGCCAGTCAGATAGTGCGTCCCGAAAGCCTATGGTTGGTGCTGGGCAATTATTTCACCGAAATGTCAGCCTATTGCCAAGCGCGAGATTATCGTTGGATTTTCAATCCGCAGCACGCCGAGGGAATGGGCACAGGAATCGCTTGTGGCTTGCGGCACCTGCTCGACCAAAATCCCAACCTATCGGCCATAATGATCCTATTGGCTGACCAACCCCAGATATCTCCGGCGCATCTGCAATGTTTGCTGCGCATGCAGATAGAAAAAAAAGTACCTGTGGTATGCACGGGCTATGGGGGCATCCGTGGGGTGCCCGCCGTTTTTAGCCCCAGCCGTTTTCCCGAATTGCTAGCCTTGCGCGGGGACCAAGGAGCCAGGGATTTGATAGGGAGGGAAATCAGGACTTCAGACAATACCCTGATTTTGGAAGATGCCATAGTGGATATCGATACACCAGCCGATTATGCCCGCCTCCTTGGACAACCTGAATCCGAAGATAATTCATGAACATCCACTTTATCCTACATGGCCTGCGGATTTTAGTGGCCTTGCTATGCACATCCAGTTTCCTGGTGGCACAAAACCCGAGCCACCAGAGATTCTGGCCTCCGGCGGATACGCTAAACCGGGCGAGGTTGCATACCCTTATTGCTACTTCCTCCATGGGTTATATCGGAGCGACAGTGGCGTTCAACGCATTGTGGTACAGTGATTATCCGCAGGTGAAATTTCACCTCAAGGACGACTGGATACTCTGGGAACAGATGGATAAATATGGGCATGCCTATTCCGGCTATCAACTGGCGAGAGCCGGCTTTCATACATTCCGGTGGAGCGGTGTACCCCCTGGAAAATCCACCCTGATTGGAGCAGGGGCGGCTACCGCCCTGCTTACGACCATGGAGATTATGGACGGATTTTCAGAGGGTTGGGGATTTTCCCTTTATGATATAGGATTTAACACCCTGGGATCAGCCCTCTTTTGTTCCCAGCAGTGGGCTTGGCAGGAGCAGCGAATTGGTCTAAAACTGTCCGCATCGAGGCCGAAGTATTCGACCGAACCCATTGCAACCGGAGATCCGTTTTTTTCGGGGTCCCAAAAATATGCAGCTGACGGATTATACGGCAAGCATATCTGGGAGTATATCTTTAAGGACTACAATGCCATGACCGTATGGGTCAATGTCTCTCCCATGGCCATGTTGGCACCGCGACGGAAACAAACATTCTGGCATGCCTTATGTCTTTCCTTTGGGCTGGGGGCGGAGAATGTCTATGGCGCTTTATACAACAACTACACAGATCCCTATGGCCGTGTGGTCTCGATAAACCTGCCGAGATATCAACAATTTTACCTGTCGGTGGATTTAGATTTGGATAAGATACCGACAAAAAACCCTTTGTTAAAATCCCTTCTTCGTGCCATAAACTTGTTCAGGATTCCCGCTCCAGCACTAGAGTGGAATACCCAGGGTGCCTTTCGTTTCCATCCATTCAAATGGTAAACCAAAACTGGAAGGAGATACCCCTTTTTTCCAGGGATTCAGGACCCCCAAACCTGCAGAAAGATTTAGGAAAAGTACAAGTGATACCCAATCACTTGGCATGTTATCAATAGCCGTCACCTCAAGGTGACAAATCCGGTCGGCATTCAATGAACTTGACACCTCCATGATCTGAAACTGCCGGACAATGGTTGTTTTTAGGGGTGTGCCTCAAGTGTCGACATACTGTAAGGTACATTTCAGAGCATTGGGATGGGAGGCAGGCTTTCATGGACCTTTTAGCATGTTTAAGCCTTGGGGAAGAAACAATTTAATCCCTATCTTGCGAGGAAACGCTTCCATTAAAATGGCCTCTAACGCACCCCTCCACCGGACCTTTCCCTTAGATCAACCCGATGTAACGCGCGCCTGGGCATTCTACGATTGGGCTAATTCAGCCTTTGCACTGGTCATTACCACTGCCATTTTCCCAGCTTATTATCTTGCCGTCACGGACGATTTGATTTCAATCATTGGTCTGCAGGTTCCAAATAGTGCACTTTATGCCTTTACCATCACGATAGCCTATGTGTTGTTGGTGTTTGCATCCCCCTTACTCTCAGGCATGGCAGATTACGGGGGCCGCAAGCGGCAATTTCTTCTTTTTTTTACGCTGATTGGCTCCTTGTCATGTATGGGCCTTTTCTGGTTCAAAGGGATGGATACCTTGCTTTTGGGTACTTTCCTTTTTTTGGCAGGACTGATTGGATTTGCTGGAGGTCTGGTGTTTTACAATGCCTTCCTCCCTGAAATCGCAAGTCCTGGGCAATATGACCGGGTCAGTGCCCACGGGTCCTCGCTGGGATTTTTAGGCAGCCTCCTCTTGTTGGCTGGCTGTCTGGTTATGGTACAAAAACCTGGCTGGTTTGGAATGGCCTCAGGAACGAGTCTGCCCATACGGCTTTCATTCCTTGTCGTTGGCATTTGGTGGATATCCTTCGCCCTTTGGGCTCTTTCCAGGCTTCCTGAAATAACCCGGCCTCTTCCTTTGCGCTCTGCAATGGCCAATGGCTTTAAGGCATTTTCGGAAACTTGGAAAGATTCCAGGAAATATCCTCAACTCTATCGTTTCCTCTTTTCCTTTTTTACGTACAGTGCTGGGGTACAGACTGTGCTGTATATGGCCTCTACTTTTGCCGAAAAGGAACTGGGCTTCCAGACAAGCGAGCTCATTATGTTAATCCTAGCCATCCAGCTCCTGGGCATTGTTGGTGCATACTTCGCTGCTCGGGCATCGGAAAAATGGGGGAATAAACCGGCTCTTCTGGTCATTCTAATAATCTGGACGCTTCTTTGCCTAAGCGCCTACCTCACCCATCAAAAGGGATATTTTTACCTTTTGGCAGCCGGGGTAGGATTCGTCATGGGGGCTGTCCAGTCCCTATCGCGCTCCACATTTGCCAAGCTCATTCCCGATAACACAAATCGACACACCTCTTATTTTAGTTTGTACGATATGCTAGAAAAAATGGCTATAATCGGTGGAACCTTCCTTTTCGGTGCGCTTAATCAGCTTACCGGCAGTATGCGAAGCAGCATCTTGTTTCTGGGACTGCTTTTTCTCCTTGGCCTTTTCCAATTTTCCCGCATCCGCATGCCCCATGCCCGTTAACCACCAGGCGCTATATCCGTTGAGATATAGCTGGATGTTGACTCTTTTCCTCTTGCCGATTGCCAGCTGCTGGGCGCAGTTGGGTGTACCCTTGTATCTGTCCGAGCACACCAAGGTAAGTCTCCTTACCTCCTCACCAGGCGAGGAGCTTTACGCTCGCTTCGGCCACAGTGCCCTTCGTATTCGAGATACCCTTTCCGGGCAGGATCTGGTCTTCAATTACGGATTGTTTGATTTTAATACACCTGGATTTTACCTGAAGTTCGTCCGCGGGAAGCTTCCCTATCAGTTGGGAATCCAGCGATTCCCGGATTTCCTGGAGCACTACCAGGAGGAGAATCGATGGCTTCGGGAATTGGACCTCCATCTCGATCTGGAAACCAGAAACGCTCTGGTAAGGTTTCTGTCGGTCAATTACCTACCTGAAAATCGGCAATATGCCTACGATTTCTTCTTTGACAACTGCGCCACTCGCCTGAGAGACCTCCTGGAAAGGGAAGCAGGGATCACATATCCGGATACCCTTGCCGTGCGAAACCTTCCCTTCCGGCAGTTCCTTGCCGAATACACGGGTGAGCATTCCTGGATTAACTTCGGCTTTCACCTAATTCTTGGTTTGCCCGCCGATAAACGCGCCACTTTCCGCGAGGAAATGTTTCTGCCGGACTTCCTGGAAAAGCATCTTGCCAACTCGGAAGTGCGGGGAATACGGCTTGCTCAATCAGGCATTCGGACCCTTCATAAAGCACCACGCTTAAGCCCGGGTAATCTCTTTTGGGATCCCCGTTTGCTGGGATGGGTATTGTTTACCCTTAGCTTAGCGCTGACTGTTTTCTTTCCAGGCAATGGAACAGACAGGTTCGACCGGATTTACTTTTTGCTAATCGGTCTGGCAGGTACCTTGTTTGTTTTTATGTGGATTGGAACCGACCATACGGTCACCTACCGCAACGTCAACCTCCTATGGGCAAATCCTGCATACCTTCTCCTTCCCCATCTTCGTCAAAAGGGCTGGCGACTTGGGTTGATTGCCATCCTGGGAGTCCTTGTACTTGTCACCCTCCTCGGCTGGCAACTTTTACCTCAGACTTTCCACCCCGCTGTGATACCCTTGCTACTGACCCATCTCCTCAGATTGGCCGGCCAGAGCGGCGCTTTCCTCTATGTTTATGAAAAATACAATCGACACCCTAGTATTTGATCTAGGCGGCGTGCTTATCGACTGGAATCCCCGATATCTCTACCGGGAAATTTTCCCTAATTCCGAGGAAATGGAACATTTCCTGAACCAGGTATGCACATCTGAATGGAACGAACAACAGGATGCTGGAAGAAGCCTGGCAGAAGGCACCGAAACCCTTGTTGTTGCCCATCCGAATTGGGAACCTGAAATCCGCGCCTTTTATGGTCAATGGGAGAAAATGCTTCAGGGTCCCATTACAGGCACTTTAAGGTTATTGGAAAAGCTGGCCGGTATGGGAAACTATCGCCTGTATGCTCTCACCAATTGGTCGGCAGAACTATGGCCCATTGCCTGGGAGCGTTACGCATTCTTAAAGACTTTTCAGGGAATCCTGGTATCTGGACAGGAGAAAATGGCTAAGCCCGAAGCGCGTATATACGCCTTGCTGTTCCAGCGTTTTGGTATCCGCCCTGAAAAAGCCCTCTTTATCGACGATAATCTCCGGAATGTGATCGCCTCGCGACAAGCAGGTATGGCAGCTTACCATTTTAACTCCCCCGAGGGTCTGGAAGGATTCTTGACCGAGTCTGGCTTGCTGTGATGGCCAAGAAGAAATGGTATCTTTAAGAAAAAACTCAATCTGGTGAAAAAAGGAAATCGCCTCACGCTACTCATTGTCCTGGCCATGATAGCCGGTGTTGCGCTGGGTTATCTGGTGCACACCCAGGCCAGCCCCGCATTTGCAGAAAGTTTTGCAGCTCGGATAAAAATCCTGACTCGAATCTTCCTGTTGTTAGTACAAATGATTATTGCTCCTCTTGTCTTTTCGACTCTGGTGGTGGGAATCGCTAAACTGGGCGATATCCGAACAGTAGGTCGGGTGGGAGGAAAGGCTATGCTCTGGTTTATCAGCGCCTCACTAATCAGTTTGCTACTGGGAATGGTACTGGTAAACCTGCTCCAGCCGGGGGTAGGTATCGATCTCCAACAGGCCGACACGGCAGCAGCAGCTGATGTGCTTAGCAAGACCCAAACCTTTTCCATAGAGCATTTCGTAGTACATCTTTTTCCCCGTAGCGTTTTCGAAGCACTGGCCACTAACGAAATTCTGCAGATTGTCCTGTTTTCCATCTTATTTGGCGTAGCTACCGCCAGCATCGGGGAACACGGTAAGATCATTGTAAAAGGACTGGATGCTGTTGCTCATGCCATTCTCAAAATGGTGGGCTATGTCATGCAATTTGCCCCGCTGGGTGTATTCGGTGCCATTGCTGCTGTGATTGCCACCAAGGGCCTCGGTGTCTTTCAGTTTTATGGCAAATACATGGCATTTTTTCTTGTAGGTATTGCTATCCTTTGGATGCTTCTCCTGGGCTTTGGCCGCCTTTTTCTAGGGCAGAGGTTGCCGGGTCTTTTGCGACGCATTGTACAGCCCATCATCATTGCATTTAGTACCACCAGTTCCGAAGCCGTTTTCCCCAAGCTTACTGAAGAATTGGAGCGGTTTGGCTGCAAAGACAAGATTGTTTCCTTCATCCTTCCCCTGGGCTACTCTTTCAATCTTGACGGCAGTATGATGTACATGACTTTCGCAAGCATTGCCATAGCCCAGGCCTACGGCATCCACCTCGACTTGGGCACCCAATTGACAATGCTGCTGGTCCTTATGCTTACAAGCAAGGGAATCGCCGGCGTACCGAGAGCATCCCTGGTAGTTATAACTGCCACCTTGGGCATGTTTAATATCCCTGTGGAAGGCATTGCCCTTATCCTGCCCATCGACCATTTCTGCGACATGTTCCGATCTGGCACCAATGTCATTGGAAACGCACTAGCAACTGGAGCCATCAGCAAATGGGAGGGTGAGCTGGGCCCGGAAAGGGAGACCAGCACCTAAACTGGCTTTGGAATAATGGGGGGAAACCCATATCCTTGCAGAAAATTTTCCATGGATACTGCAAAAGATACCACAAAGTCGGATTGGGCTATATTTCTGCTATCTCTGGCCACTATGATTGGCATGCTCATCTATGTCGACGAATGGTTTTGGTTGGCGCTGCCCTTTGTGCTCACTTACTTTGTCAAGGCGCTCCGATACATGTAATTCTCACGCGGCTACCATGCTTAGCCTGCGTTAAGAATACATTCGACACCAAGTTTGCGGCATTGCCTGATGAAGGATGTGTCGGCCAGTACCTTCCGGTCCTTCATTCGGAAACATACCCTGCTGCGAGTGCTGGCTTCCGTGACATCAATGCGTATAGGATGGGGACCCTTCTCCTTGCCGACAAGGTCAGATAAGGCGTTGATCAAGGTATCATCAATGCGATCCAACGGCAACCGCAGGGTGACATTTCGGGTCATTTTTTGAGCAATGTCCTCCAGGAGATTCACTTCCTGAAGTTTAAACGCTAACTCTTCCCCCTTCCAATCGGCCTCAAAGCGACCCTTCAGGAAAACGCATAAGCCCTCAGCTAAGACAAATTTAAAGGCTTGGTATTCGGTCCCAAACAATCGAATTTCGAATACCCCACTGAAATCACTGATTTCGAATACGCCCCATCCATTCCCATTTCGAGATACCTTATGGGTTACTTTGCTGACCAGGCCAGCAAGAAAAAGCACCTGGCGCTGTTGCTGTCCAGCGATGGCGTCGAGGGAACAGCTGGCATATTGCCGGATTTCATATTCATAATCGTCGAGAGGATGACCACTAATGAAAAATCCGGTGACCTCCTCTTCCCTTCGTAATTTTTCCAGTAGGCTCCAGTCGGCCACATCGGGAAAAGCCGGTTCTGGAATCATTGCCTCCTCCGCGTCGGAAAACAAGGTCAAGCTCTGGGTGGCATGAACCTGTCGAACGGCCTGACCATAGCGCAGGGCATGTTCAATGAGAGAAGGGTATTTATCGGAAGGGGCGAAATATTGCGACCGAAAGGCAGGGCCAAAGCCGTCGAAGGCCCCACTCAGGACCAAACTCTCGATGACTCGCTTTCCCACAGCCTGCATGGGCATACGCCGAACGAAATCAAAAAAATCCTGGAAAGGTCCATCCTGCTCCCTGGCACGCAACAACTCCTCCACCGGCCCCTCACCCACGCCTTTCAGAGCCGCTAGTCCAAAGCGCACGGTACCGGTCTTGCTAGCGGTAAAGTCAGCCCCACTTTCGTTGATATGAGGTCCCAGAACAGGCTGTCCCATCCTGCGGCACTCACGCAAAAAAAAGGTAACTTCGGAAATATTGCTTTTACTGTTGCTGAGTACCGCCGCCATGAACTCTGCGGGAAAATGTGCCTTCAAGTAAGCTGTCTGAAAGGCCACAAACGCATAACAGGTGGAATGCGATTTGTTAAAAGCATAAGAGGCGAATGCCTCCCAGTCGCTCCAAATTTTCCGCAACACGGCCTCCGGGTGCCCATTGGTAGCTCCACCCGCCAGGAACTTGGGAAGCATGGTATCCAGAACAGATTTTTGCTTCTTTCCCATAGCTTTGCGCAAGACGTCTGCCTCTCCCTTGGAAAAGCCGGCCAATTTTTGTGATAAAAGCATTACTTGCTCCTGATAGACAGCAATCCCGTACGTATCGCTGAGAATATCCGCCATGGCAGGCAAATCGTAAACAATCTTTTCCCTTCCGTGCTTTCGATTGATAAAATTGGGAATGTAGCTGAGAGGCCCTGGCCGGTAAAGGGCATTCATGGCTATTAGGTCCTCGAATGTTGTAGGACTTAAATCGCGCAGGTACTTCTGCATGCCAGGACTTTCGTACTGGAATATGCCCACTGTGTCACCCTGCTGGAAAAGCTGAAAGGTTTTCTCATCGTCCAGCTGGATGGTATCCATATCCAGGACGATTCCGTGATTAAGCCGTACCATTTCCACAGCACGCTTAATGATTGTCAAGGTCTTAAGCCCAAGGAAATCCATTTTTAGCAAACCTGCCGATTCCGTCACGCTATTGTCGAACTGGGTGACGAGCATACCGCTTTCCTTGTCCACCTTTACCGGCACATACCGCGTTAACTCCTCAGGAGTGATGACTACGCCGCAGGCATGGATACCGGTGTTTCGCACGGAACCTTCGAGCCGGCGTGCCGTCTGGATCATCTGCCCAATGGCGTCGTCTTTGCGGGCCAGCTCGCGAAACTGATAGGCTCGGTCAACCTCTTCTTTCCGCAGATCCTTTTTCAAGGAAGGGGCGATGTCCTTTTCTTCCAACACCCGGGACAGGGTGGCATCCAAGGCATTGGGGAAACTCTTGGCTACCCGGTCCACCTCCGGCAGAGGTACCTGCATCACCCTTCCCACGTCGCGCAAGGAGGACTTGGCAGCCATGGTGCCATAGGTGACAATCTGGGCCACCTTATCTCTACCGTATTTATCCAACACGTAGTCAAGCACCTTCTCCCTTCCTTCATCGTCGAAGTCGATGTCGATATCTGGTAAGGAAATGCGCTCTGGATTCAAGAAGCGCTCAAAGAGTAGGTCATAGCGTATCGGATCGATATTGGTAATCCCAGTGCAGTAGGCCACCACCGATCCAGCCGCACTACCCCGGCCAGGGCCTACGGAAACTCCCATCCGCCGAGCAGCAGTGGTGAAATCCTGGACGATTAGGAAATACCCTGGATATCCGGAATCTTCAATGACCTTCAGTTCAAAATCAATCCGTTCCCGAAGTTCTGCGGTCATTTCCGGATAACGGGTGCGGGCGCCTTCATAGGTAAGATGCCTCAGGTAGGCATTTTGAGAAGTAAATTCTGGGGGCATCGGAAAGGCCGGCAACAACACGTCCCTGGTCAGGTTAAGTGTTTCCACCTTGTCGAAGACCTCCAAGGTGCGGTCTAGTGCCTCAGGGATATCGTGGAAAAGAACCTGCATTTCAGCCTTGGTCTTAAAATAGAAATCGGAGGACGGAAATCGAAAACGGTCTCTGTCGGTGAGGAAGCTATTGGTATTAATGCACAGAAGAATATCGTGCGGCAGATAATCCTCTTCGTTCACATAGTGGGAGTCATTGGTAGCGAGAACCTTTAGTCCGTGTTTTCGGGCAAATCCCAGCAGCACCTGATTGACATCTTCCTGGCTCATACCAGTACCTTCCACGTTTTCCATGCCTCGGTGCCGCTGAATCTCGATGTAGAAATCCTCCCCAAATACCTCCATCCACCACTTTAACCTTTCCTCAGCTTCCCCCGGATTTCCCCGCAGGATGGCCTGAGGTATTTCTGCGCCGATACAGCAACTTGTTGCGATGAGCCCTTCATGATGAGCTAAAATGAGTTCCTTATCAATACGAGGGAATTTACCGTAAAGTCCCTCCATGAATCCAAGGGAACAGAGTTTGGACAGATTCTCATAGCCTGTCCGGTTTTTAGCAAGCAAGAGCTGGTGAAAACGATCGTCTTGCTCCCCCCTGGCACGGGAAAAGGTTCGCTTATGCCGGTCGGCTACCAAATAAAATTCGCACCCAATGATGGGTTTTATTTTTCGCTTGCGGGCTTCGGAGACAAAACGGAAGGCTCCGAACATATTTCCATGGTCTGTAAGCGCTACCCCGGCTTGCCCATCGGCAGCCGCCTTGTCCATCATATCAGCTATGGCGGAGGCCCCATCGAGTAGAGAGAACTGCGTATGGCAGTGCAGGTGCAGGAAATCGGGCATGCCGTCGGCAGATAATCAGGGATAGAAAAATATTTCATCGACAAACACCCAGCCCAAATCCCCCTTCCCCTCGTGGAAAGAAGGCAGCTTGGTTACATTCTTCACGACAATACGGTAAAAGGTTGCTCCAGAACCCTTCAAGTCCAGATTTACCACCTTAGAGGAGACCTCACCAAGATTTTCCTTGGTCAGCGGGGGCAGGGAAATCTTACTACGCAGCTTCAAATTTTTTTCTTCCTCCCCTGCCCAAAGCTCCAGGCTGGCAGGAGCAAGGATATAGCTACCAACATTCATACCGTAATGTACTGCAATACGTCGCACCTTCCCAGCGTCTCGAGGGGAAAATCGAAAAAGCACCTCCATTGGATTTCTCCGGTAACCTAGCCAGTTACCCGCTCGAAACTGGTCAGGCTTACCCAGTAAGCGATCGGAAAGGCTTTCAGCTCCAGCTCCGGCATACTCAGGCTCCGGATTACTGAGTAGCCGAGCGCTATCTGGCCGAATACCTTCCCTGAAAAAGGCGTAGGTATAGGATGGACTGGATTTCCAACCCTGTTTGAAGGTCCTCGCTGTAAGGGTTACTGAACCCGAAAACCCAATGGGACCACGGTAAAGCAGGCTGTGAAGAGAATCCGGTACAGACCCGTCTAAAGTATAGCGTATCTCGGCTCCGGGAATAGGCTTTTTCAAGCGGATGCTGTCATTGGCAGAAAGCACCAGCGTTTTATTTTCCGTAACAGGTCCGGTAAGAGGCAGTAGTTCGGCCGGATTGGGCGTGAAGCCAAAATGCCAAGTAATCTTTTTGTACTTGCGGCTTATAACCCTGAACTCCCGCTCTGTGATAGCCGTATTCCAAAGAAAAACCTCCCGCAACGCAGGAAAAGAAGCCAACACAGGTATAGCAGCAGTCGTTATAGCTGTTCCGGACAAAGAGAGGACCTCAAGCTTCGGCAGTTGCTTCAGCCGGGGAATTCCCATATCCGTGATGCGCGTCTGATTTAAGGAAAGCTTTTCCAGGCGACGGAATACGCTCAGGCGATTCAAGTCGCCATCTCCGAGGGGCATCCTGCCAAGATTCAGGGAAACAAGCTGCTCTCGGGCAGCCGCCAGGCGGTCGAGTTTAGCCACCTCAAAGGAAGTGCCAATAAAGAAGTCAGCACGCAGTGCCGGAGAACCGGAAGCCAAGGGTTGGACAACGGTGAATGCATCGCTGAGTTTCGACACCCGGCTTTCCGAAAGCGGGGAAAAGGCATAAACCTTCGTTTCTTTTCCAGCGGTTACCAAACGTTGGCGATCAGCATAAAGGGGATGACTCTTACCTATAGCATCCAGAGACTCGTGGACATTTCCCCCGGCAGCAACCCAATGGCGCAGCCTCTCGATTTCATTGGGTTCGAGAGGATTTTTTCCTCTGGGTGGCATGTGTTTTTTATCCGTAACGGGTAAATCGATGCGAACAGCAAGCTCCCGTAGCCAGTCACCACCCGGTTTTTCCTGTTCCCACACCTGCCCGCTGCGAGCGGGAAGAGAAGCAAGAATCAGGTCCCCTTTGGCTTTGTTTCGATTGTGACAGGCCACACATTTTTTCTCCAAAACCGGGCGAATAGCCACCTGAAAATAAGTGGCGCTCCCGTCAACAGGACCTTTTGCGACCGGTTCCGACTGCCTGGGCCAGGCAAGATAATCTGATCCATGGGTGAGGGACCCTCCCATATGCCCAGTAAATAAGAGCAGCGACAGACCAGATACCTGAATAGGTGTCCACCAAGTCTTCCATCGCGGCCATTCAGTAAAGGCATGGTAGCTTAACCAGGAAAAAAAACTGAGTCCTACGCCACCCCAAAGATGCTGGGCAAGGAGCACTGCTTCGTAGTCCTGCCCCCGGGAAAGGAATAGCCCCAGGATGGCTGTTCCTGCTGCACTAAGAGCTGTAAGTCCCAACAGCGAGGGGTAAAAGCTGCCGGTTAGCATGGTGTCTTCCGAGCTCTTTCGAAAAATCCAGAGGAGAAAAACCAGTAAGGTCATGCCTATCGGCAAATGCATCAATACCGGATGAAAGCGACCAATCCAATGTAAAAAGTCCGGCAGCACGACCTGGTTGGAAAAAATGGCCAGGAATAGGAGTAATACATTTGCTCCAAGCAGGATATAACCTATCCCAGGTTGATTTAGACGCATGTGATGGATTTGAACTGTGCCATCAGGCTATAATCCCGGGGACTACCTTGCCTGCCACATCTGTTAACCGGAATCGCCGCCCCAAGTGCCTGTATATCAGACGCTCGTGATCCAAACCAAGCAGATGCAAGACAGTAGCGTGAAAATCGTGGACATGGACCGGATCTTTTACGATGTTATAGCCAAATTCATCGGTTTCTCCGTAGGTTATTCCGGGTTTTATACCACCACCGGCCATCCAGATGGAAAAACAACGCGGATGATGGTCCCTACCGTAATTTTCTGCCGAGAACTTACCCTGGGAATAATTGGTACGGCCAAACTCACCGCCCCAAATGACCAGTGTCTCGTCTAAAAGCCCACGCTGCTTGAGATCCTGAACCAGAGCAGCTGAGGCCCGGTCCACATCTAAAGCCTGCCCACTCATTTCGTTGACCAGATTACCATGCTGGTCCCAGCCCTGATGGTACAGCTGCACAAAGCGGACCCCCGATTCAGATAAGCGTCTAGCCAACAGGCAATTGGCAGCATAAGTGCCCGGAATCATGCAATCGGCGCCGTACATGTTGACAATGTAGTCTGGCTCCTTCGAAAGATCCATCATGTCAGGTACTGCTGTCTGCATCCGATATGCCATTTCATACTGCTGTACCCGGGATTGAATTTCCGGATCGCCAAAATCCTTATAGTTTTTGTCATTGAGCTGCGCCAGTTTATCCAGCATGCTCCGGCGGGTGGCGGGATCGACACCGTCCGGATTCTCCAGATAAAGGATGGGCTGATCGCTGTTGCTGAACTGAACCCCCTGATGTACGCTGTCCAGAAAACCGTTAGTCCATAACTTGGAATAAACCCCCTGCCCATTTCCCTTTCCACGGGAAAGGAGGACGCAATAGGCCGGCAGATTGGCATTCTCACTACCCAACCCGTAGCTGAGCCAAGCACCCATGCTGGGCCGATTGCCTTGCTGTGCCCCTGTCTGGAAAAAGGTCAGCGCCGGATCATGATTAATTGCCTCCGTGTGGATGGTTTTGATAACGCAGATATCATCGGCAATACGAGCGATATTAGGAAACAATTCCGAAATCCAGGTGCCGTTTTGCCCATATTGGCTAAATGAAAACCTGGAACCTACCAGAGGAAAGGACTTCTGCCCGGCGGTCATACCAGTAAGCCGCTGATTTCCCCTAATAGAAGCAGGCAACTCCTGCCCCATCATTTGGTTTAGCAAGGGCTTGTAGTCATAGGTCTCCAACTGGGAAGGTGCACCGTTCTGGAACAAGTAAATGACCCGCTTGGCCTTAGGGGCAAAATGGGGAATCCCCGCCGCCAGGGCATCCATGGGATCATCTCCCCGGAATAGGTCGCGAGTCAGCAGGGAACCCAGGGCAACACTGCCCAACCCAACGCTCAGCTTTCCCAGAAAATGCCGGCGAGTGAGGTGTTTCTGACTTTCAAGAAAAGGATTGGGCATGTCCTTATGTTTTTATGGTGGATTCCTCCAGATTATAGAGCGTCATGATAGTGAGTGCCAGAGACGCAGTCGCCGCAGCATCTGCCTTTTTTTCATGTGGAAATTCACCCTGATCTAACACCTGGCTGGCCTGTTTCGGCCTGGCCTGGAAGTACCGATGTTGCTCCTCGTAGAAGTCGAGTAAGGCAGCTAACTCGCTCGCCTCCGGTTTTCGACAAACAATGCTGCGAAAGGCCAGTCGAATTTTATCTTCCGCCTCCACAGGACCCCGGACGGTAAGTCGCTCGGCAAATACCCGGGCCGCCTCATTGACAAAGGGATCGTTGAGCAAAATTAAGGCCTGAAGGGGGGTATTGGTACGTGGCCGACTTATTTCACATTGGTCCCGCGGCGGCCCATCTAGGGTGAGCAGGGCAGGCGGCGGTGCCGTCCGTTTGATAAAATGGTAGAGCCCGCGACGATAAAGCGATTGCCCATGGTCTTGGATATAGGTAGCGAGCTGGCCCCGTCCCGAGGTTGTGGATTCCCAAATGCCATCGGGTTGATAAGGCTTCACAGAAGGACCCCCAATCTCAGGTACTAAAAGTCCCGAAGAGGCGAGTACCACATCCTTGACCAACTCGGCAGGAAGTTTAAGCCGGGGAGCCCTTGCCAGCCATAGGTTCTCCGGATCCCTTTTCCGCTTTTTATCTTTTGCAGCAGCAGACTGCCGATAGGTGGCTGATTGGACAATCAGGGTGACCAGGCGCTTAACGTCCCAGCCGTGTTCCCGAAAATCTACCGCAAGCCAGTCCAGAAGCTCGGGATGCGTAGGCAAATCCCCCTGAAGGCCAAAATCACCGGATGTTCGAACTAGTCCCCGCCCAAAGAAATTTTCCCAGACTCTGTTGACAAATACCCTGGCTACCAGTGGATTTTTATCGTCGAACATCCAATCGGAAAGACCCTTCCGGTTGGATGCAAACTGCAAGGTGTCAAAAGGCAATACCGAGCGCGGCGTGCCAAAACCCACCTCCCGGCCCGGCTGGTCGTACTGGCCGCGATGCAAGACATGGGTGGGCCGACCCTTTGCCAGATCTTGCATTACCATGACCGAGACGGCAGTGTCCTGAAGATGGATAAAAGGCATTAAGGTGTCTACCTCCATACGGGTAATGCGAATCAACGGGGGATCAGCCAGAGAACCCAGTGAAATGTCGCCCACCAGGCCCTTTTCATCGACCTGATTAAAAAAAGCGAAGGTTCGATAGTATTCCTCCTGCGAAATAGGATCGTATTTGTGGTCATGGCACTTGGCACACTCCATAGTCAGGCCGAGAAAGGCCTTGGAAAACGTGTTCGTCCGATCCGTAACGTACTCCAGCCTGTATTCCTCCTGGATGACTCCACCCTCCTGCGTAATTTTATGATTTCGGTTAAAGCCGCTGGCTAGCACCGCCTCCCGGTTTTGAGGCGCAATCTGATCCCCGGCAATTTGCCAGGATACAAATTTCTGAAATGAATAATTTCTATTGAAGGCGTGGATGACCCAATCTCGCCAGGGCCACATCGTCCGGAGCCCGTCGTCCTGATAGCCATGACTGTCGGCATATCGCGCTAAATCCATCCATGGAATTGCCATCTTTTCTCCATAATGCGGCGAGCGCAATAGGCGGCGAACCACCTGCTGGTATGCCGATGATGTGGGGTTGTTTAGGAAAGTCTCCTGGTCATCTACCGAAGGAGGCAGGCCAGTAAGGTCTAAGTAAACACGCTTTAGCAATCGTTCCGGATCGGCCTCTGGCGCCGGGGACAAGCCTTGGTCTTCCATGCGGGCTAAGACAAAGTAGTCGATTTCATTCCGAGGCCAATTTCGCTTGCGTACCCGAGGGAGCTCTGCTTTACTGGGTGGTAGAAAAGCCCAATGGGTTTTGTATTGGGCACCCTGGTCTATCCAACGGCCAAGGATTTCCTTTTCTTCTGCCGTCAGAGCCAGATTAGCCTTCGGTGGTGGCATGAGCATATCGGACTGATTGTGCATAATCCGATGCCAAAGCGCAGATTTTTGTCGGTTGCCCGGAACAATGGCGCGCTGCCCGCGGCTTTCCCTAAGCAGGGCATAGGCACTATCCGCAATATCCAACCGAAGTCCGGCTTGCCTTGCCCGGGCATCCGGACCATGACATGCAAAGCATTTGTCGGAAAGAATAGGCCGCACATGCAGGTTGTAATCCACTTTTTCCGAACTACTGGATCCTTCTCCCTCACTGAGCCAAACCACAAGAAAGACCACTACGGCAAGTACTGCACCCCCGGCCAGAAATACCCTCATTTACTTTTTGATGGTAATATCTAAAAAAAATTGCAAAAAGGAAAGGTGGGGTACATATTCTGGAAAATCCTTATACTTGCATAGTATTCATAATACATATATTGCTTATTTTCAATTACATGAGAGATTATTCTCTTCATATAGATCTCATATGGCAACCTGGACCTGGCGGTGAGTCACTAGGTATGGCAATGATTTGGGGGTTGCTGTCACTGCTTACCTATGGTATCACCAAAAAGTCTGCTGGTTTTCTCCTTCCAGCATGGACAGCCATCTTCATCGCTGGTATTCTCCATGGGTCCTTACTGGCCCTGCTGCTGTCCTGGATTCCCCTTTCTCTGAACTTCCTTGGACTGCCTGAGGTTCTGGATAATGTCTTTCGTCTGGGTTGGCGGGGTATGCTTCTTTTGCTGGGCCATTTTGCTTTGGCCCTATGTTGTTGGCGAGGCACCCTGCCTTCCCTGGAGCGCCTGCGCATAGCCTGCCCTACCCTACGGAAACGTGTATACGGCTATGCGGCGGCATCCCTTGTATTTGCCCTGCTCTTTGCCCTTCCACCGGTATTTTTTTTCTGTTTCACCTGTTATTTGCTTTCTGATCTGTACCTGGAAGGACATCGCAGCCGGTTACCCTGGACCCTTACCTGGGTATTGTTCTTTGCCTTTTTCCACACCCAGCTTCTCTACAAACATACGCTGGCGAGAGATTGGGCAAGCATGGAACAATTGGCATCGCACTTGGCTAATCCCACCGATCCCCTGCTGCTTCGGGAAATACCCCGTTGGCGCAATCTCCTGGAAAAAGCACCTCAGTCGGTCCTGCTTTGGAAAGCTTGGCGAGAAGGGAATCTGCCCTCGGAGCAAGTGCATCGGGAGCTTGTGCAAATCGTGAAGCCCTCGCCATATGCCAGGGCTCATTACCGTTTGGAATTTGCTTCGAAAATTCCCGATCGCGCGGGATTCCAGTTTTCGCCATCTGGAGGGGCAGGGTATGCACTGGCTTGCCGCAAAATAGGTTGGCTATGGATTTCCTTACAGCCCGAGGAGGGCAGTCGGCTCGTACGGCTTCAGGGCGGGTATTACAAGGGACTTCGAGCTCTGGCTGACCACCATGCTGCTATATGGATTCCCTCTCGCTGGATTTACCGGGAGGGTCGGTTCCGATTTTCCAACCTGGAATCGACCCTTGATGCGGAAGAAAAGGGGCATTCACGCATCTTTAACTCCCGATATATGCGCTATGTTTACCGGGGGTCAGGGGGTTTGCGTGTGTTTGTAGAACGGCGGTTAGGCGGTTATGCGAAGCCGATGTCCTTTTTCTCTCTTACCGCTGCAGTTGGATTATGTGCTGTACTCCTTTGGCTAGCTGCCCAATGGATTGGACGTCAAAGGGTTTTGCCCCGGGGCATCGGGCAGGTACCCGCCTACCGTTCGCTTAGAAGCAGCATCCACAGGTCCTTCCTATTTCTTACCTTATGCACCTTGGGCTTACTTTCGGTGACCACCTTATATTATTTTGAACGGTCGCAACGCCAGGAGATTGAGCAATTCCGCTGGGAAGCTGGCAGGCAGCTTGCCACCACTTTTGGAGGTCGTTTTCATGGCACTGCGCAACAACTGGAATCGGTAGCCAGGCAACACGGCCTAGACTTCGTTTATGCCCGAAGCGGAAAGCCACTTCGAAGTAGCTTCCATTTCCCCCCACCAGGGATTACCGAGCCATTTCCTTTTGGAGATGGACGACCGGAGGGTCTGCAGGAGCACATCCTTTGGCATGGAAAACCGTTGATGCGCATCTGGATTCCCCTTAATGTTCCGAAAGGAAGGGAGGGGAAAGACTGGCTTGGGATTTATTTCCCAGACGCTGGGGTCGGGGTAAATCAGGATGCGCTGGATTTCTTAGGAGCCCTATTCAGTGGTTACCTGTTGCTTATGCTCAGTGTCTCTGCCTTAACAATCTATGTTTCCCAAACCTTTACCCATCCTCTCGACCAACTTCGCCAACACATTCGGTTGCTGCGCGCTGATGCCTCTAAGAAAATAAGTTGGAATCGCAACGACGAGGTAGGCCAACTGGTAGAGGCCTATAATACGGCAGTCGATGCGCTTTGGATAAGTGCGGAAAAACTTAAGAAAAGGGAACGGGAATCGGCCTGGAGGGAGATGGCGCGCCAGGTGGCCCATGAAATCCGCAATCCGCTTACCCCCATGAAACTCAGCCTTCAGCACTTGCAACGCACCGGCAAGGAGGAACCCGAACGCATAGGGGCTTTGTGGCCACGGTGGGCGGGTACCATGCTGGAACAGATCAATACGCTCGACCACATCGCCACCGCTTTTTCCCAATTCGCCACTATGCCTCCAGCGGACAATACCGCCTTTGACCTGGGAGACCTCTTAGACCGACTGCTCGATTTATACCGGCAGCAGGAGCCACAACGCCACCGGTTTGCCTACCAGGCAGAGGCCCCATCCTTTCCTGTTTACGCTGACAAGACTCAGATGCAGCGCGTATTGACTAACCTGTTGAATAATGCGGTTCAGGCTATTCCCCCGGATAGCCTGGGCGAGATTTCAGTATATGCCTCCCGTATAGGACCGGACCGGATGCGACTTGAGATAAGGGATAACGGCCGGGGTGTGGATTTGGAGGCGCGGCCAAAAATCTTTTCCCCGTATTTTACCACCCGATCCTCAGGAACAGGTCTTGGACTAGCCATGTCCCGGGCTATTGTAGAAAACGCTGGAGGATGCATTGGATTCCAGCCCCTCCCGGATCGGGGTTCCTGTTTTTGGTTCGAATTACCCTTGTTGGCAACTGCTTGAACAGGGAGTGCTGCAATTTGTTTCCCCTTCTTACTTGATGGTATGAAAATAGGCATTGTAGGGGCCGGTATAGCAGGTTTAGCCGCAGCCGTCCGGGCAGCAGCAGGAGGACATGAGGTCACGGTCTTCGAATCCAATTCCTATCCTGGAGGGAAGCTCCATGCCATGCAAGTGGGTTCCTATCGCTTCGATGCGGGCCCATCACTTTTCACCATGCCTGCTTATGTAGACGAACTTTTCCTCTTGGCCGGTGAAAATCCTAGGGACCATTTTACCTACTCGCGCTTAGATCCGGTCTGCCATTACTTCTGGGAGGACGGTACCTACCTGCGCGCTTTTGCCGATGAGAAAGCCTTTGCTGCAGAAACAGCAGAAAAATTGGGGATAGCAGAAGAAAGCGTGCTGAATACCCTAAAGGATAGCGCCCGCAAGTACGAGGCTAATGGTCGGATTTTTCTTGAGAAATCCCTCCATCGTTGGTCTACCTGGCTCAGCCTGCCCGTCCTGCGTGCGCTGGCACAAATCCATCGCTATGACCTGTTCACCTCCATGAACCGGGTTAATGAACGACTGGCCCAAGACCACCGGCTGGTCCAGCTGTTCAATCGCTTTGCCACCTATAATGGCTCCGATCCTTACCGAGCACCAGGTTTGCTTACTATCATTCCCCACTTTGAGCACCATATCGGGGCCTTCTATCCCGAAGGAGGCATGCACCAAATCACCAAGGCAATTTATGCGCTCGCTCAGCGAATGGGAGTAACTTTTTACTTTAATGAACCCGTAGTAGAAATCGGGGTGAAAGATTTCGAGGTTACCGGTCTGCAAACAGCTTCCAGATGGCATCCTTTTGACAGGGTCCTTTGCAATATGGATGTTTTTTTTGCTTACGAGCGACTGCTTCCTGGACAGCGAAAACCGCGACGTATTTTACAGCAGGAGCGGTCTACCTCTGCCATGATTTTTTACTGGGGAATCCGCAAAGTCTTTCCTCAGTTAGGTATGCATAACATTTTTTTCTCCCGCGACTACCGGCGAGAATTCTCCTGCCTTAAAGAAGGAAAGGTCTCCGACGATGCCACCATCTATGTCAATATAACCAGCGGCCATACTCCCGAGGACGCACCGCCAGGGTGCCAAAATTGGTTTGTTATGATTAACGTGCCGCCTTTTACTAACGACAGGCCTTCTTTCGATTTGAAGCTATTGCGGGAACAGACTCTCGCTCGCCTGAGCCAGATTCTCGGGGAACCCATCGCCCCCCTCATTGAGATAGAGGAGCTTCTCAGCCCCAGGGATATTGAGACGAAAACATTGTCCCACCAAGGCTCGCTGTACGGTACTGCTTCCAATAAACCCATGTCGGCATTCCTTCGTCACCCCAACTTTTCCTCTCGCATCCGCGGCCTGCATTTCTGCGGCGGGAGTGTCCACCCCGGAGGGGGCATCCCGTTATGTTTGCTGTCAGCTAAAATCGCGGTGGACAGCATGAATCCATGATTTCCAAACACCCCTTATCTTTACTAGCAAAATCACGGTAGACCCATGGCCCACCTGTTTATCCCAACTGCCATCGTTTTGGTCACCATCTTCTGTATGGAGTTGGTGGCCTGGTTAGCCCACAAATTCCTCATGCACGGATTCCTTTGGATATGGCATGAGGATCATCATCAGCCCCATGTGGAATCGGGTCCATTTTTTCAGAAAAATGATCTTTTTTTCCTCGTTTTCGCCATTCCCAGTGCGGCCTCCTATATCATAGGCCTGAGTACCCCACAAACGTGGCTCCTTTTTGTGGGCATCGGCATTTCCATCTACGGGGTTATCTATTTCCTTATACACGATGTCTATATCCACCAGCGCTTTTCCTGGTTCCGTCACTTGGATAACCCTTACTCCCGGGCTATTCTCAAAGCCCACGGGGCTCATCATGCCCACACAGGCAAAGAAGCTGGCGAATCTTTTGGTCTCCTTCTCGTTTCCAAAAAATATTTCGCCAAAAGAAAAAAGGGGGAATCCTAAGACTCCCCCTTCCTTTTATGCCTGAAAAATCCTCAGCTTCCAAAATCGTCAAAGGCTATTTTCTCCTCGGGTACACCCAAATTGCCGAGCATGTTTTGTACGGCAGAAAGCATTAGTGGCGGTCCACAGAGGTAATATTCAATCTCCTCCGGTTCGGGATGATTTTTTAGGTAATTTTCCAGCACCACATGGTGGATGAACCCCACTGGGCCCTGCCAATTGTCCTCTGCCGTTGGTTCGGATAGCGCCACATGAAAGGAAAAATTAGGAAATTTTTTCTCAATCTGACGGAAATCCTCCTCATAGAATAGTTCCTTTTGGGATCGGCCACCATACCAATAGGACACCTTTCGACCCGTTTTCAAGGTATGGAACAGATGGAAAATATGGGAACGTAGCGGCGCCATACCAGCACCTCCACCAATGTAAACCATTTCCTTGTCCGTGGGCTTAATGAAAAACTCGCCATAAGGTCCGGATATGGTGGCCTTGTTCCCGGGTTTGAGGCCAAAGACGTAGGAGGAACAAACCCCAGGATTCAATTTCATCCATCCGTTTGACGCCCTGTCCCAGGGTGGTGTCGCGATCCGGATGTTCAGCATGATGATATTCCCCTCAGCCGGATGATTAGCCATGGAGTAGGCGCGAAACTGCTCCTCTTTGTTGACCATCTTTAGGTCCCATAAGTTAAACTTGTCCCATTCTTCCTGGAAAACATCGGCCTTTTTACCCATTCGGGGATGGGAGGTAATATCAAATGCCTTGAAATCTACCTCCACCTTTGGCACATCTATTTGAATATATCCCCCGGACTCGAAATCGAGGTGTTGCCCCTCAGGCAACTTCACCACAAATTCTTTGATAAACGTGGCCACATTGTAATTGGAAACTACCTCACACTCCCATTTTTTGATACCAAAAATCTCCTCGGGAATCTGAATATCCATATCCTGACGCACCTTTACCTGACAGGCGAGCCGTTTATGCTCCGCTACTTCCCTCCGAGACAGATGGTTCATTTCCGTAGGAAGCACGTCGCCGCCCCCTTTGGTTACGTGGCACTCACACATGGCACAGGTACCACCGCCGCCACAGGCAGAAGGCAGAAAGATATTGTGGTCCGCAAGCGAGGAAAGCAGGGAAGACCCCTGCTTAACCATGATCGGTGAGTCTTCATTCCCATTGATGACAATGCGCACGTCACCCTGAGCAACGAGATTCTGACGGGCTACGATAAGCAACATGGAAAGCGCCAGAATGACCAGGGTAAAGACCAAGGTGGATAATCCGATGGTCTGCAGCGCCGACAATAAAAACGCAGAGGAAAAGAAAGTGAGCAGGAATTCCGGGTACATGGGTTGCTTTATTTATTTGGTGAATGCAGCCGGATCTATTCCCATCAGGCTCATGAAGGCCATCCCCATAAGTCCGGTGAGCAGGAAAGCCATGCCAAGCCCCCGAAGTGCTGGCGGCACATTGGAATAGCTGATTTTTTCCCGAATGGCTGCTAATGCCACAATGGCCAAAAACCAGCCAAACCCTCCCCCGAGTCCAAAAGCGACCGAACGGTTAAAATCCAGTTCGCGGGAAATCATAAAGAGTGATCCCCCCAAGATGGCACAATTGACCGTAATGAGGGGCAGGAAAATTCCCAAGGCGTTGTAAAGGGAAGGCGAAAACTTCTCCACCACCATTTCCACTAACTGCACCAAAGCCGCGATAACTGCAATAAACAGAATGAAGCGTAGGAAGGTCAAATCCATACCGAAAATGCCGGTGTCTTTGAGCAGGTACTCGTTGATGACCCAGTTCATGGGCATGGTGATACCGAGTACAAAGATGACCGCCACCCCAAGACCTATCGCTGTCTTGACGGATTTGGAAACGGCCAAGTAAGAGCACATTCCAAGGAAGTAAGACAGTACCATGTTTTCTATGAAAGCTGTCTTAATGAATACATTAAAAAAATCGCCCATGGCAATCGTTTTTCAGGTTGGCGAATCAGGAGATATCTACCAGTTTGGGGTTAATTGACCGCTGGATCCAAATGAGAATGCCGATAACAAAAAGGGCTGCTGCCGGCAAAACCATCAGGTTGTTATTGGTGTACCAACCAAAGAGGGTACTGGTCGTCGTGTCAATAAAGTAGGAGCCATTGGGCCCGATAATTTTGAGTTCCACCGGACTACCTGCAAACAGGGTTCCCTTCCCGGTGATTTCGCGGATAATGGCCACAATAATCAAAATGGCCCCATAACCCAATCCGTTACCAATCCCATCAATGAAGGAACGCCAGGGCTTGTTGGACATGGCATAGGCCTCCAATCTGCCCATGACGATGCAATTGGTAATGATGAGTCCAATGTAAACGGAGAGCTGTTTCCAAATAGGGAAATTCACCGCTTTGAGGGCAAGCTCTACCACGGTTACCAGGGTGGCAATAATGACCAACTGGACAATCATACGCACCTGCTTAGGAATATACTCCCGCACCATGGAGGTGAACAAGTTCGAAAAAGCTGTGACAAACGTAACGGAAATCGCCATGACCACAGAGGGATAAACCAGCGATGTGATGGCCAATGCAGAACAAACACCGAGGACCTGTACGGTTATCGGATTATTGTCAGTTAGGGGATCGAGGAGCAGTTTCTTTTCCTTGGATCCAAATAGGGGCTCTTTAGGCTCCGTTTTTACCGTTTCCAGTGTTTCTGCCATGATTACAGGTAAATAGGCGATGAATGGATTAATTACTTAAGGATTCCAGATAAGGCCGGTAGTATCCAATGCCCCGCTGCAGCATCTCGGTGACGCCGTCTGCGGTGATGGTGGCCCCGGAAATACCGTCTACCTCATAGGTCTTGTCCCGGCTACCCCCTTTTCGAACCAAAATGGCTACCTCCCCATCCCGGAAAAGCTGCTTTCCAACAAACTGGCCCGGAAAGCCCGGGTTGTCCTTTATCTCGGCACCCAGACCAGGCGTCTCGCCCTTGTGGTCAAAGGTAGCCCCGGCAATGGTATTTAAATCAGACCGCACTGCGATACTTCCCCAAATCTCATCCCACAAACCACTTCCACGGACTGAAAGAATGTAGATCTTTTCCTTCTTGCCATTAAAAATAAACAGGGGAAGATGCCGCTCCGACTCCGGCTTCTTCTTCTCGACAGCCAAATCGATTTTTTCGGCCAAGACTCCCGGCACAACCTCACCGTCCATAGTCAGCACCACCTGCTCCATCCGCTCCTTGAACAGCGCAAGCACCTGATCATCTGAAAGATTAGAAGCATTGAGCCCCTTACCCAGATAATCGTTTACCGCAAACAAAATGGCCCGTTTGTTAAAGATTTCCTCATTGCGCAAGGAGGAAGCCATAGTAGCCTCCCGCATACCCGCTAAAATCACGGCGGCGAGGACCGTCATAACGACGATAAAGGCGATAATGTATTTATTACTGCTTTCCATTTGGAAAAAATTTATTTCGTCCCTCCTGCCATTGCCATTGCTGCAAGCCGAGCCTTTCTTTTACTGATGTGCCCGGCGACAACAAAATGGTCAATCAGGGGAGCAAAAACATTCATAAACAATATGGCCAGCATCCAGCCCTCGGGATAAGCCGGATTCAAGACCCGAATAACTAAACCAATGGCGCCTATGAAAAATCCGTAAACCAATTTTCCCCGGTCAGTCGCCGCAGCTGTCACTGGATCAGTGGCCATGAAAGCCATTGCAAAGAGAAAACTTCCCATGCTGAAATGCTGGTACCAGGGAACCGTCATGGCTGGTGTCGCATTCCAGGCATTGATCAATAAACCGGTCACCACCAAGCCCAAGGCCATAGACACCATGATACGCCAGGATGCAATACCAAGGTAAACCAGCAATCCAGCCCCTAGCAGAATAAATAATTTATGCGTCTCACCTACTGAGCCCGGAATATTTCCCCAAAACATTTGCTCTGGCGTAAACCTCGTTAATACAGCCTCCCAACCTCCCTTAGCCGCCAGGCTAAGTGGTGTGGCACCGCTATACCCGTCCACGACGGCAGCCCCGCTGGGATAAGTAGCCCAGCCAAAGGAATCGAAAATGGGATTGAGTACCCCGGTCACAAAGCCATTGTAACTTGCCGTCCAAACCCCACCTATCTTTTCCAGGCCGGCCACCCAGCACTCATCGCCTGAGATGGTCGTTGGATAGGCAAAAAAGACGAATACCCGCGAAAGCAAGGCAATATTCCACACATTCATCCCGGTACCCCCAAATGCTTCTTTGCCTAAAATGACTGCAAATGCTACCGAAAGGGCAAGAATCCAAAGGGGAAGCGCCGGGGGCATGATGAGAGGAATCAAGGCACCGGAGACAAGGAATCCTTCTTCAATGCCATGCCCTTTTTTATAAGCGTAGTAAAATTCAATCCCCAACCCTGTGACATTCGCCACCACAAAGAGGGGAAGTATCTGCACCAAACCGTAAAACAGTTTCAGGTGGAAACCCTCCAGGAAGCCTTCATACATACCCAAGGCAGCGAAGTGTTGCTGACCGATATTGTACGTGCCAAAAAGGTAGCATAGCTGCAGCGCAATAACTACGTGGACCATAAGCCGCTTGAGGTCCATCCCGTCTCGCACATGGACCCCACTCTGAGTCACGTGGTTAGGTGCAAAAGCAAAGGTGAAAAAGCCGTCATAAAGGGTATGCAGAAACGGCGATTTCTTCTTGTCGGGCTCTATCCGTTGAAAAAAAGAGAGCAAAGCGTTTTTCATATTCTTTCGTGCAAACGTTAATTATCCCTCAGCCTGCATACTATTCAGGCCATCCCTGAGCAAAGCCTGCAGCGGCTGTTTAGAAGTACATCCAAACTCACAAAGCGCAACATCTTCCTCCACGAGCTCGTGGATTCCAAGATTCTCCATTTTCTCCACGTCGTTGATTAAGATAGCCTTAAAGAGTTGCTGGGGAAGCAAATCCATGGGCAATAAGCGGTCGTATTCACCGGTGACTACAAAGGCCCGCTTCTCTCCCCGGGTGTTGGTATTGGCCGCTGAAGGAACTCCCCCAAGCAAGGTGGAAGGGAAAGTCTTGGACATGGAAGGACGCATATCGGTAGGTAGAAGCCAGCCGAAAAGTTCGTACTGATTTCCTTCATCCACCTGGGTTAGCTGGTCATCGTAGAATCCAAGGAAGGCATCTCCTGCCATTTTGGTACCAGTAAGCACATCCCCGGAAATTATCCGACGATCACTAGACAAATCTTCTCCATCCAACAGCTCACGGACAGATGCACCCAGTGGTAAATCTACGTAACCTGTATTTTTCAAATTAGCGCCACACAGTGCGATTCTGCGAATCAATCGCACTTCCCCCCGAAGGATAAAGTCGCCCAGCACAGCTATATCTTGGGCTGCTATGGTCCAAACAACATCCTCTGGGGCAATTGGTCCCAGATGGTGAATTTGCACCCCCACGTTGCCCATGGGATGCGCCCCCCGGAAGTAGGTCTTGGTCACTCCCTCTGCCTCGCTGAAAATGGGTGGAGGTGGGGTTTGCCCACGACCATCAAGTCCCAGAAATACCCTTCCAGAGGTGAGCTTGCCCAAAACCCTTAGACCCACCCGGAAAGCCTCTTCCCGACCGAGCAAGGCTTGACCCGCGTCAGGGGCCAGTGGCGCCGTATCGAAGGTAGAGACGAAAATATCCCGAGGTATTTCATTCAATCTTGGTAAAATCTGGAAGGGCCGCTGCCGAAACAAAGGCATCAAACCCGCCGATGCCAGCAAGCCCACCAGGTTCTCCCTGGATACCGAATTAAGATCAATTTTCGGAAAACTCCGGTAAACCTGCTTCTTGTCGGCCAATATTACGATTTCACGAAGCGCACGCCTTTCGCCTCTTCGTATTTCTACCACCTCACCACTCACTGGTGCAGTTACCACCAAATCGGGCTGGGATTTGTCAAAGAAGAGCGGATCACCGGCTTTTACAGGATCCCCAACCTCCACCTGAAGTCTGGGAATTGGGGCCATACCTCGCATATCGGCCGCATTTATCCCAAATCGAAGCACTTTACGGTCTAAAACGCGAGCATCCGGGGCCCCTTCCAAGGGTATATCAAATCCTTTGCGGCTACTGATTAGCTGCTGCCCCTCCAGGTATTCCGGCAAGCGGGGAGAAAACAATTCCTGCATCCGGGGGATAAGACCAAAGTTTTGCCCCGATTTATCTGCTCCAATGCGTTTGGCTTCGATAACCATCAGATTGTCCGAAACCTGTACGACAATAGCAAAAAACACAATGGCAGCGATAACGTAGAGACTATTTAGCAGGAGAGAACTGCCGTTCCCCCCGGACTGCGCTGACAGCACAGTAAACGAACCGGCCAAAATCAGCAATAACGATAACAAACCTTTACGGAACTTCATGAGCGCTGTTCTTAGGCAGACAAAAAATTTGCCGCAAATATAATTACTGGATAACCCAAATGCAGTTGAACCCCGGTTAAATGAAAGGGCTTTATCAATTTAGATAAAATCTAAATAAAATGGATGTGGGTGACCAGCGAACCTGGCGTCGAGCCTGCCGCCTTACCGGATATCAAAGGAATATTTCAACTTCTCGATAATCGGCCGATCCGTCCCTGGTTCCGTATTTTTTAAGAAAATATCGAGTGTGATAGTCTCACCCTTCGCTTTGTCCTTACTATCAAAGATTATCTTTATAGTGCCTTGTCCACCAGGAGGAATGGCCTGGGCACTATACTCCGCTGTGGTGCATTCGCAAGCAGAGATAAGGTCGATTTCAGCACGGGTGTCGCCGATGTTCCTAAAAGTGTAAACAAATTCCCTTTTTTCTCCCCTCGGAACTACCCCAAATTGGGTTTCCCTCACAGGAAAATCCAAAATCGGCACCCCTTTATAAATTTTCTTCCCGGCAAGCGTGGAGAACGGGTGTATCACGGGCAGTGTATCACGGGTGATTCGGGAACCGGTGGGTGGCGAAGCGCCGGAGCTCGCGCTTGCTTCTCGTTTGAGCAGACGGGTGCTTTTTACTGTGATAACCCGCGGCCCACTGATTATCCGAAACTCGGTGCGACGATTGATGGCGTGCGCTACTTCCCTGTCCTCCTCGGTTTCGAGCTTTTGAATATAGTCGGGAGCAAGCAAATCCCCTTCGGCAAACTGTGGATACTTGTTAGCCAGACGCCCATCCACAAGCTTTGGCACCTTTTCCCCGAATCCTGCAGCTTTAATGCGCTCGGCACGCACACCGCGCTGAAGCAACCATTGGCGGGCAGATTCAGCACGCCGCTGGGAAAGCCCCAGATTGTAGTCATCATTGCCGCGGTTATCGGTGTGCGAACCCAACTCAATTATCATATCGGGGTACTGCCCCATGATTTCCAGTAGGAATGCCAAATCGGGTTCGGCAGCTGGGAGAATCTTATCGTCATTGTATTCATAGAGTATATTCTCCAACACGACTGCTTTTTCCGAGCGAAGGGTATCAAACTCGGGCACAGGGATAGGTATTGGGCGCAAATAAAGTCGCTGCGTGAATGACTTATTTTCCCTGAGACTTAGGGTATTAATCAAGGCACTATCAGGGAAATGCCCCGGATGAGTAGCGATAATTTTGTAGGATTTCTCCAGTTCCAACTTAAAATCGAATTTATTACCCTTGTCATTCTGCTGGGTCTGCGGATCTCCCCCGGGTCGGGGAACAATCATTACCGTAGCGCCTTTCAGCGCCTGCCGGCCGCTATTAAAGGTACCGACCACCAACTCAGCCCGTATTTTTTCAATGGTGAACGTGTAGATATCCTCACAACAGGTACGAGCACGCACCGATTTACCTGCAGGTCGGTTGGAGGTAAGCAGGCCGTTGTAGCCATCGGCATCCAAACGGAAATACTGATCGTCTTGTGGCGAATTGTAGCCCAGGGACATATTCCGCGGATCGCTCCACACTTGGCCATTCCAGAAGGAGTAGAAAATATCCAAACCACCCAAGCCAGGATGGCCGTCGGAACTGAAATAAAGCGTTCCGTTGTAATAATAGGGTGTCACCTCATTCCCATTGGTATTTATGGTTGGGCCCAGATTTACGGGATCTCCATAGGATCCCTCCCCAATTTGCGGGGCGTAATAGATGTCAGAACCCCCAAATCCCCCGGGCATATCGGAGGTAAAAAAAAGAACTTCCCTGCCGAAAAGCTCCCCGGGAAATGGGTGTCTGGCCCGGAATTCCGCATCAATTCCAGTCACGGGTTTAGCCCCTTTCCATGCTCCGTCGCCGCCGACACTAAAAAAAATCTGACTTTCAACGACCTCATTGCCTTGTAAGACTTGCCGGTTGAAATACATTCGGTTGCCATCGGGCGAAATGCTGACGTTGACATTGTGCACTCCGGGGCGGTTAATAGCTGCTTTGAGAGCTTCCGGTTTACCCCAGGTCTCTGTGTCCTTATTTTTTTTCGAAAAATAAATCTTGGCCTGATAATCCTTGGCTGAGGAGTCCAGAACAATAACGTCCTTGGCCATAAAACTGGACAGATACAAGTGACCTTCCCGGCTCCAGGCGGGGGAATAATCAGAAAAAGCGGTATTGATAGTTGCTGGCATTCGGGTGAGTTCCGGCAAGTCCTCTTTACCGGCCAGCGCTAGTGCCAGTTCTGCCCCTGTGATTTCCCTCTCCGCAAACGTTCGCAGCGTATCCCCGGGATTAGTATCCAGAAAACTCCGGAACTCTGTGACGGCTTCTTCGTAATTTCCAGACATTTTCAAGGCCCTGCCATAGGCGAAACGCAGGTGTCCAAATTTATTCTCCTTGTCTTTGCGCAATACCCGGGCAAAGGTTCGAACGGCAGCAGCATAGTCCCGGATTTGCAGATAGAGCGTAGCCATGTCAGGTAGTAAGCTCTCGTCTTTTTTCGCATCAAATGCCGTGATAAAATGATCTAAGGCATTAACGTAATCCTGTTCTGCCCATTTCTCGCGGGCAATCTGAAGCGTCCTGTCGTAGGAGGCTCCCCGAATTGGCTGGGCATCAAGGCGAAAAACCCCAATCTGGAACCCAAGTGTGAGCAGGAGAGCCAGGAAAGCGGGATGATTAGCCAGCTTCCCGACTCCCGATGGGGCGAAAGGTATCAAAGGTGAGGGCATAGAATGCGGGTTGGAACCTCTTTCTTGGAATAGACCTTGAAAATATAATATCCCCCAATCTCAAATCCTCCCTGGAAACGGGAGGCGTTGCGAAGGGAAGAGACATTCACATCGTAGCTGATTCCGGCACGAAATTGGTCCTGCTCTATCCCTAAAAAAACCTGCCCTGCATCGCCTAGACGGTACCCAGGTCCAAAGCGAAGCGTTAGCGTTTCGCGCAGGGGTATTCCAAGGAGGCACTGTAGGACGAGTTCAGTAGCTCCCCCACTGTGTTGCAGGAGCAGGGAAGGTTCTAGCTGCAAGCTTTCCGTCAGCTGGCGCCGGTAAGTGCCATGCACGGATAGCCTCAAGGGCCGACGGGCATTGGTATTTCGCGGCTTTCCCCCTGGCTGGGGGGGGTCGGGCAAATCCTTGGTTTGACTAACCAGTCCATAGCGGCCGCCAAGAACGTGGTAGGCCGACAATCCCAAATCGAGCGATTGTCCGTCTGCCATCCGGGAACGAAAAAGCAATCCTGCCCCGGCATCAAAATAATTCACCTCAGGCTGAATATCCCTGTTGGCCCCGGCACCGATTCCCAAACCTCCACCCCCTATTTCCTTAGGCAACTCATCGGCAAAGCGCAACTCCTGACTATTCAGATTTACACTTCGTTGAAAACGTCCCCACTGCAATCCTAAGGTAAGCATGCGGCTACGTTTGTCATCTAGGGCCAAATGGTAGGCAGCCGAAAGATAGGACCCTCCTGTTTTTAGTTCGGCACTGCCTGCCTCGTCACTGATAACTACCATCCCTGCCCCAACCCAATCCTTGGCGCGAAGTCCGCGGATGACGGGAACATCGATGTAAAAGGAAGGAGTGCGGAATGGAAAGGCAGTGACCGAACGCCACTGATCGCGGTAGATACCCCCAATTCGGGCAGTTCCCTCAAATGCGCCCGTGAGGGCTGGATTCAGGGTAAGTGGCGAAAATGGGAACTGGGAAAAATGAATATCCTGCCCTCGGAGTCCAGCGTGACGTATCAGGCAACTCGAAAGGAGGATACCCAAGCAAAGAGCCAGGGTCGAAACCGGGGTTTTCCAGGTTCCGCAGGGATGGCAATTTAGTCTCCTCCGGAAAGGGATTCGCATGGCATGCTAGGCTGGACAGGCTGCAATTTAGCGCACTTTGAATAAAAGGACTATTTCCCGTAATTATTTTTCCAAAGCAACTCCCCCGCATCAATCACGGCTTGGACAGGCAAATCGTGCATGCAGCGAAAATGCCCTCGTGGACAATCGGCACGGCCAAAGCGGCTGCAAGGCCTGCAGGGCAAATCATCCTTTTGGATACTGACGTTTCGGTTCATGCCCTCTGGATAAATAGGGAGCCATCCAAATTCCGGGATGGTCCCCCCCCATAGACTGACCATGGGCCGTCTTAGGGCTGCAGCGATGTGCATGAGTCCAGTATCCCCCGTAATCACCAACCGGGCTCCTGCTAACCAGGCGGCTGAACCTCCGGGACTGAGCTGACCACAAAGGCTGGTAATCTGTCCTTTGGATTGCTCCTGCAATTGGAGCCCTGTTGCCGTATCCTCTTCCCCGCCAAGGGCATAAATAGGATGGGGATACCAGGACTTTGCAATGGCCAACCATTTGTCCACCGGGATTCGTTTTGTGAAATGCCCAGCCCCTACCACCAGGGCTAGGTATGGTTCCTTTGCTTGCGGCATCTCCAAGCTAGGGTGGGTGTCGGGATAAAACTCGAGCCCCTTACCATCGTAATCAAGACCCAAGGGAGCCAGAGCCTCCACATAGCGGGTAACGATATGTTTCATTCGCTTCGGCCTAGTCCCCATGAGAACATGCCAGGTCCGAAGCAAGGAGCCTTTTCTAAACCGATGGAAGGGAACTCCTGGCAAGTACCATTGCAAAAGCAAGGTGCGCCAATTGGCGTGCAAATCGATGACCCTGTCGAAGCCCTCCGCCCGGAGTTCTGGCATTACTTCCTGCAAATGATTTTCGATGGTGTGTATTCGGCTGACCCGGGGATTAGCTTTCCATAGCACTGCATACCTCGCCTTGGTCAGCACGTGCACCTCAGCCCCAACGCCCTCCTTCAAAAGGCGAACCACCGGGGAGGTCAGGACGATATCTCCCATAGCCGAAAAGCGGACAATCAAATATTTTTTGCCGGCGGTTACCCCCGGCGCGCTCATGGTTTGGAAAGGATTTCCCTGCGCCAGAGTTCCTTACCCCCGGCATCGCAAACCATCATAATCAATTTCCGAGCCTGCCGAGGCCCGCTGAATTCGAGCAGCCCAAAATTGTGTTGGGTCACCAGGGTACCTGGCACCCGAAGGATATTGTTCTCCGGCATGGTGTTTACCCCGCTGGTGAGGGGGGAAACGGTCATATCGAAGAAGGAACCACCTCCTGCGCGGGGCAGTTCGGTCAATTCGGTGAAATGGCGATCTCCGGAAAGAAAAATAACGTTGCGAACTCCCTCCTCTTCCAGTCGGGCGAGCAACCATGCACGCTCCTGTGGATAGAGCCGAATGTGGTTCTCCCCACTCGGGGAGGCACTCAAAAACTGCCCCCCGGTTGCGACCATCTTGAACGGCGCCCGGCTGCTAACCAGTGCGTCGACTAGCCACTCCAGCTGCGCCTGCCCATACTGGGTGCGCTCCCCCGATTTCCTGTCGTCAGGTGCCCGATTAAATCGATTGTCCAGCAGGAAGAAATCGATATCCGCCCACTGGAACTGGGTGACGATTCCCGGAATGCCGGCCAAGCCGGTCGTCGGATTACCCCAAAAGAGCTGAAAGGCCTCCAGCGTGGCTTCTTTCCTAAAAAAACTGCGGTCACTATTATCGGGTCCAAAATCGTGGTCGTCCCAAATGGCGTAGTGGTGCACACTGCCAAGAAGTCCCTGCAGTTCAGGAGTAGAACGGGTGTGGGTATATCGGTACAAAATGCCAGACCGACTATGCCAGTCTACCTCCCGCAGGTAGGTGTTGTCACCAAGCCAGAGCATAGCATCCGGCTTCTTAGCCAGAATACTTTCAAAAATCCGGTAATTCGATCCGTAAGGTGTTCCGGGACGGTCATAGGGTGAATCATTGATGTAAGAACAGCTACCCAAGGCCACCGAAAATGTTGGTGGATCGGTACGCCATTGCCAAAGCCCTTGCGTTTGGAATTCTAGGGCTTGGGGAAGGAGCACGGGTTTGCCATCCAACCGCACCTGGTAGCCATATTTGCGCCCGGGCTCCAGTCCGCCAATTACGAAACGCGCAGTGAATGCCTCCTTGGCTCCCGTACGGTAGTTTTCCGTGATAGATACTTTATTGGGGGATGCCAAGTCCCACCAGGCCAGCGTAACCCCTGCCTCGGCGGTGGTCTGGACCCATATAAGGACCTCCCGCATTTCGGAATAACCTAACATGGGACCTGCCTGCAAGGAGACTGATTGGGTCCAAGCCGAACAATTGCCGGTAAGAACAAAACAGCAAAGAAAAAGGCGAATAAGTGGCTTTTTCATGGTGACGGCTTGATCATAAATCTTGAACACGCACTTTTTTTTCCTCGAGATACAAAAAAAAGTCATAAACCCATAGCAAATTGGAATCCATGTAGTCAGTAGCCGGATTCAGGCGTTTCTGATGGTGGGCCCACAATTCAGGTTCTTTCGCCATCCATCCATGAACCATCTGAACCACCTTTACAAAGCGAGCGGGGTCATGTCCCGGGGGTATATCCCGGGCCTTGGTTTCTTCGAGGAAATATACAAAGGAATCCCGATGGTAGAAGCAATACCTGGTGGGGTATCGAAAGGCAAGGTACAAGAACGCCATCTCAAAATCCTCTGTATGATAATGGCTCTGAAATCGGTTTCCTGGATGACTTTCAAGATAATCGCTAAGCAGTTCGTTGCAACCAAAAACAAATCGGTGCAGACGGCCAGTGAGGTCTTTTTCCTCGTTGAAAAGGTCGGAAAATAAAATGCGGCCATAATCGGGACGGTGACCAAGAATCTCAGCCATCACCTTGCGAGGCTCGAAATGTTCCCTGTTCCAGAGCCGCCGTGAACGGCTGTTGTCCAGGCTACTCAGATACATGGCCTTCATATCGGTGGCCTGGAGGTCCCATTTAAGTTGAAAAACCTGTTGCGATTCCCAGATGTAGGATCGCTTGAAGCGTTCCTCACTATCAAGGTACTGGTGGAAATTCTTCAGCAGAAGAATGATGAACTTGACAATCATAGGGAGTTAAGCGTAACCTTATCAAGGAGCTGGATCGGGTATGGCACGATGAATAACTTCAATTTCGTCCAGCACATCTCGGGGGAGCACTATGCGAAGGCTTTCGATATTTTCCCGCAACTGGTCTGTGCCGGTGGCACCTATTATATTGCTGGTGAGGAAGGGCCTCGAATGGACGAAGGCCAGCGCCATGCCTGCCGGAGATAAATCCGATTGCCGAGCGAGGGCCACGTATCGCCGCAAGGCCTCCTGGGAAGAAGGTCCATTGTATCGAACTAATCGGGGACTTTCTGCAAATTTCCGAAGCCGTGAATCCGGCGATGCCGTCCCCTCCGCATATTTGCCAGTGAGGGTTCCGAAAGCCAATGGGGAATAAGCTAAAAGCCCAACCCCCTCACGTCGGGAAATTTCAGCCAGGCCAATCTCGAATAATCGATTAAGCAGATTGTATGGATTTTGAATGCTCACACATCGAGGAAAGCCTTGGGTATTTGCCAGGTTTATGCAGTGCTGGAGACCCCAAGGGGTTTCGTTGGACAGCCCGAAACATCTGATTTTCCCCTCTTTTATAAATGCCAGCAGGGTGTGCAACACGGCAGGAAAGTCGTCGGTCCAGGTTTCTTCTGACGTATCGGGATAACCCCGCACTCCGAAAACATTCGTTCTGCGGGATGGCCAATGCAACTGGTAAAGATCAATATAATCGGTTTGCAAGCGCCGCAGGCTTCCTTCCAATGCAGTCCGAAGGCTTGCCGGAGAAAAGTCGAGCCTGGAACGTATATAGTTGAAGGGGCCTGGACCGATAATTTTAGAGGCCAACACGACGCGCTCCCGCCCACCACGTTGGTGAAACCAGGAACCAATGATTTCTTCGGTGCGTCCATAAGTACCCTCGCTTGCTGGAATAGGATACATTTCTGCCGTATCGATGAAGTTGATTCCCGCATCCAGGGCCATATCCAACTGGGCATGACCCTCATCTTCGGTATTTTGTTCCCCGAAGGTCATGGTTCCCAGGCATATCTGACTCACAAGAAGGCCGGAGTCACCCAGGGGGCGATAATCCATGGCTGCGATTTATCGACAAATAAAATTCTTTTCACCTGAAATAAAAAGGAAACGACACCCAAAATCCTCCCAGACATGTTCTATCCCAAATAGCGTATCTTGCAGGTCCAATTCATCGGTCATGCGTTTCCTCGATCAACTTAGGAAAAAAATCTTCAGCTCCACTAGTGCAGATTCCGGCACGTTGGATTTCGAATCCTTCGAGCGGGAGACGGCCCTCAGGCGGGAAGGCTCCGACTCGCTGGCTTCGGCGGACTCCACGCCAACCCTTAAGGATGTCCTGGAAGAAAAGGTAAGTCAGGTCGGTGATAAAGTTCTTGCCGCTGGTAAGGAAATGAAAGGGAAAATTAGTACCCTGGGCGACCAGGTTGCTGACAAGGCGGGCGATTTGCTCCGTCGGGCAGAGGAGGAAGCTGCACGTGAGAAAAAGGACACTGGCGAAGGTTTTTGGGGCAAAGTGCACCGCAAAGGCAAAGAAATCGAAGAAAAAGCTGCTGACCCCAATCGCAATTTCCAGGACAGCCTCCGCGATGGTAGCAAGAGTACCCTCGATGACACGTTTTTTGCCAAAGCTTCCCGTTATGCCGGAGGGGATTATAGTGCCTTTGGGTCCGGATCTGTGAAGGTAACAAAGGCGGGAACCGCATCAAATTCGGATAAAGACAAAGATCCAGACGCTGGCGGCCTCATCGAGGATGCCATTATCGAAAAATAACAATCCATTTTGAATTTCGACGATTTCAAACTCCATCCTTCCCTTAAGCAAGGGTTGGATGCCATGGCTTTTCGCGAGCCCACCCCTATCCAACAGCAGACCATTCCACTCATCATGCAGGGCCACGACGTGCTAGGCTGTGCCCAGACAGGTACCGGCAAAACTGCAGCCTTTCTTCTGCCCATTTTGCACCACCTCACCGAGCGTCCCTCGGAGAAGATATCTACCCTGATTTTGGTTCCCACGAGGGAACTTGCTGTGCAAATCGACCAGCAACTGGAGGGTTTCTCCTATTTCACCCCGGTCAGTGCCATCGCCGTTTACGGGGGACGCGATGGGCATTCCCTCGATCAGGAACGCAAGGCGCTAAAAGAGGGTGCACCGGTGATAGTGGCCACCCCTGGCCGACTGATAGCCCATATCGATTTGGGTTATGTGCATTTCGATAGCCTGCGTTTTCTGGTTCTCGATGAGGCAGATCGCATGTTGGATATGGGATTTGCCCCGGATATTATGAAGATTATCAACACACTTCCCCGAAAGCGACAGACCCTGCTGTTTTCAGCGACCATGCCCCCGACCATCCGAAAATTTTCCCACCAGATTCTTAACCAACCAAAGGAGGTGAGCATTGCTATATCCAAGCCGGCTGAAAAAATTTCCCAGTCGCTTTTTGCTGTCGAGGATGAGCAAAAACCCGCACTGGCTGCCAAGATTTTGGACGGGTTCCAGCAAATGGACCGGATTCTAATTTTTGCTGGCACCAAAATCAAGGTAAAGCAAGTTTCCGACCGGTTGGCACGATCTGGTTTTCAAGTTGCCGCTATCCACTCCGACCTGGAACAAACGGTCCGGGAGGATAAGCTCAGTGCCTTCCGGAATGGCAAATGCCGGATTGTCGTTGCCACTGATGTCCTTTCCCGAGGAATAGACATCAAGGGTATTGATCTGGTCATAAACTACGACGTCCCTGGAGACCCGGAGGACTATGTGCACCGGATAGGCCGCACAGGAAGGGCGGAGGCAGATGGAATGGCTATTACCTTTATGAATCGACGAGACAAACCCCGCATTGCAGCCATAGAAAAACTTATGGGTCGTTCGATTCCCATGAAGAACAAGGAGGGGCAGGATGCCCAGTCCGGACTAACCCAAACACCCGGAAGGCAAGGTGAACGAAAGTCGGGTCCCTGGCGCCGAAAATTTCCCCGGAACTCCTCCCGCAATTCTTCCTCGATGCGGGACAGGGGGCCTGAAAAACCGGGAGCATGATTCGTTGGTTAGGGGTCTATTTCCATATATTTGGCCAACATGAAACGCCCCGGATTTACTGAATTCCTCCCCAAATGGACTTTGGCTCTCCAACACCGGTATGAGGGCCTCGTAGTCCGCTGGAAGGCTTATGAAGCAATCGAACCCCTACGCGCAGCTCGTATCCGACGGTATGCCCGTCTTGGAAGCATTCTACTTGGTTTTTACCTGCTGCTTTGGGTGATTTTCCTTAGGCAACTTCCTACGGTTACCGCTCTGGAAGAATTGGAAACCCGAAATGCAACAGAAATCTACTCAGGAGATGGGGTTCTTATGGGTCGCTATTTCGTCCAGATACGCACCTCTATTTCCAGCGATTCCATCCCCGGCTATGTTTTCCAAGCGCTTGCAGCCATTGAAGACAAGCGTTTTTTTTTTCACACCGGTGTGGATTTGAAAAGCTGGGGGCGCGTCCTTTTTCGCACCGTCCTTGGTGGTGACGAATCAGGGGGTGGCGGTAGTACCCTCAGCCAACAACTAGCCAAAAATCTGTATCCCAGGGAAAACCACTTCTTCCTTTCCCTGTTGCGCAATAAAGTGCGGGAAATTATCATTGCTCGGCGCCTGGAGCGGGTTTACGACAAAATGGCCTTGCTTACCCTTTATTTAAATACTGTGCCATTTAGTGAAAACGTCTATGGACTTGAAGTAGCCAGCAAGCGTTTTTTCGGCAAATCGCCCGCAGGGCTTTCCCTCGAGGAGGCAGCCGCCCTCATGGGTACGCTGAAGGCCAACACCTTATATAATCCACGAAAGGCCCCCGAAAAAGTGCGGGAACGGCGAAATCTGGTTTTGAGGCAAATGTTGGTCAATCCGAATATCGGTCTTGAAATCGCCCGCCGCAGTCCAATGCATCGCCAAAGCCTGGCCGTGCTGGACGAAAAACAGGTGGATTCCCTTTCCAGGCTGCCTTTAGTCCTGCGATACAATCCTATCGTGCGCAATGAGGGTATCGCCCCCTATTTCCAGATTTATGTCAAAAAAGAACTCGATCGTATTCTTAAAAACCTGGCTAAAGAAAATGGCGAGGCCTATAACATCGATGTAGACGGCCTCAAGGTTTACACCACCCTGGACACCCGCATCCAACGCCACGCGGAAGAGGCCATGCTAGAACATATGGCATGGTTGCAGAAGAACTACGACAGCCAATGGCGGAATCAGCCCATTGCCGGCGAGGAGGAGGTCATTCAGCTGATGAAGCAACAGTCGATTCGCTACCGCCAACTTCGCCGCCAGGGATTTTCGGAACAAGCTATAGACAAAGTTTTCAGGACACCTATCGCAATGAAATTGTTTCGATACGGGGAGGGTGAGCAGGAGGTAATGCGCTCCCCCATGGATTCCCTTAGGTACTATTTCCGGATTTTGCAGGTTGGCTTCGTGGCATTGGATCCACCCAGCGGGCAGATAATGGCATGGATTGGCGGGGTGGACTTTACCCATTTCAAATATGACCATGTCATGTCCCGAAGGCAGACAGGTTCTGTTTTCAAGCCCATCGTCTATACGACTGCGCTAATGAATGGCCGCAATCCCTGCGAGCAAATACCTAATGAACTGGTGCTTTATCACGAATACCGAAAGCACGAGTGGGATATTAAACGCTATGGCCGCCCCGACCCTGAGCCACATATTCTCCCCAATGGGAAAGACGAAGACGACTGGCTTCCCCAAAATGCTGACGGAAAATATGGCGGTTCCTATTCCATGGCGGGTGCCTTGACCCACAGCGTCAACACTGTCACGGTGAAATTGATTTTTGAAACTGGTGTGAAAGCCGTCATCGCCATGGCCCGAAAGATGGGCATCAGCAGCCCCATCCCCGAAGAGCCTTCTATTGGTCTTGGCGCCGCTGAAGTTTCCCTCCTGGAAATGGTCTCGGCATTTTCTGTATTCCCCAATCAGGGGGTCCGCAACCCACCTCGCGCCATTCGGCGCATCACCGATGGCCGGGGCAGAACCATTTATGAAGCGCCCCGGACTGCTGCCAGGAAGGTACTGGCTGCCGATACTGCGCTAATCATGCTGCAAATGTTACAATCAGTTGCTACTCAGGGAACGGCAGCCCGGCTCCGCTGGCAATATGGTTTGGCAGATAAACCCATTGCCGGGAAGACGGGTACCTCCCAATTCCACGCTGACGGCTGGTTCATTGGATTCAATCCAAACCTGATTGCTGGAGTGTGGGTTGGCGGTGATTCCCGCCTGGTTCGATTCCGGAATTTCGAGTATGGCCAAGGGGCAGCCACTGCCCTCCCCGTTTGGGGAAAATTTATGCAACGCATGTATCGGGATTCTACCTTGCTGACTTATCACTCCGGAACTTTCCCCGCGCTCCCAGCCAATGATGCCCTGCTCCTGGCTTGTCCCCTCCGGATAAAATCAGCCGAAGAACTCTATGCCGACTCCCTAGCCCGCGACAGCATGTTACGCCTGGAACTTTACCTTCTCGACTCTTTACAAAGTCAACCTCCCGGCAATGAAGAATTATTAAACCCATCTTTTGCCTTTGGAAAACGACCAGACCTGGCTCATCAAAAAAAGTGAACCCGGACCCGATTTAAAGCTATTCCAAGCGCGATTCGACCACGCCACGAATCCCCGCAATGGCATCACCGAGCGCAAGATTATCCTTACCGGAGGCGAAGCGGTCAATGTGGTAGCTATTACTCCCAAACGCGAAATAGTGCTGGTACGCCAGTATCGTTTTGGTGTGTCCAATTTTACCCTTGAATTGCCAGGTGGACTTATCGACCCTGAAGAGACTCCCGAAGAGGCCGCTGCACGTGAACTGCAGGAGGAGACGGGATTTACAGTTGCCGGCGAGCTGCTTTATTTGGGAAAAATAGCCCAGAATCCAGTCTTCATGGACAGCTATATTCATCATTTCCTCGCCCTGAACGCTCAGAAGTCGAATTCCCAGACGCTAGACTCCGGGGAGAATATCGAGGTAGTGACCATGCAGCTGGAGGAACTGAAGGGCCTCTGGGAAAAAGGGGCACTGGTGCATCCTCATAGCGTCAATGGTCTATTGCGGTTTTTTAACTCTGAATATTACTAGAAACAAGAAGGTAATGGCTATCTTCCAGGCAGCATTTTCCCGATATGGAGGCTCTGCCTCTGTATGCACTGCCTTCATATTATCCAAGTTGTGGAAGAATCGGAGCTGATTCAAGGCTGCCTGCGGGAGGACCGCAAGTGCCAGGAGATTGTGTTCCACCGGTACGCTGGAAAGCTTATGTCCCTGTCTCTCCGTTACGCCCGGCATCGAATGGAGGCAGAAGACATACTGCAGGACGCTTTTGTGCGCATTTTCAATCACCTGAATCAGTTTGAGGGTAAGGGTTCTCTGGAGGGCTGGATGCGACGGGTTGTGGTGAATACTGCCTTAAAGTATGTGGACCGCAAGCCCTTTTCCAGGGAATTACTCGGCAGTGTGGAGCCCCCCGAGGAGGAATCAGTCACCCTACCCGAGGTATTTCACCAATTGCAGGAAGAGGAGTTGCTTCAGCTTATCAGCCAACTCCCCGACGGTTACCGCATCGTGTTTAATATGTATGCTATTGAAGGGTATAGCCATGCAGAAATCGCTGAATTGCTCGGTATTCAGGAAAGCACCTCCCGGTCTCAGCTGGTGAAAGCGCGCAAGATGCTGCAAGCACAGGTTACAGGTGTTCAAAAAGTTGCCGTATGAGCAAGAAATCACCCTTGGATGATCTCTTTCGGCGCCGACTTCGCTCCTACGAGGTTTCGCCCCCGGACAACTTGTGGGATAATATCCAAATGGCCCGGGCCCAGGCCAATGCTCCGGCTCCGGGTCCACATCGGAATCTTTTCAGGATCAAATGGTATGCGGTCTTGCTACTTGCGGGAGCCGGCATTACGGCCAGTCTCTTGTATAGACCTTTAGCACCTCCGTACGCTAATGAATTGGAGACAAGCCAGGAGATACTTCCTTTAGGATCCCTCCGCGATGTGCTCCCTGGGACTTCCCTAACGAGTATCCCTACCGAAAGGACTTTAAAGCCTTCAACGGTTTCTCCCCTTTCAGCCTTGCCACTGAGTATGGTCAATGGCAAGGCTTCGTTCAGGACCTTTCAGGTATCCCCTTCAGCTGAAGCTTCAGAGCCGGCTACGCCAAGATTGCAGGAAAAAACAGCTATTTCCCCTACCTCATCGCAGGCATTTGCTTTGGATGCCAAAGCTGAAGGTATACAGATTTTAGCCCCTGGAGCCCCTGGAGCAGCTTCCATTGAGCGAGAGGCTGGAGTGGCGATGATCATTAATCCCTTGCCTGGACTGAATTACCGCATAATTTACGAGCCGGATTGGTCCTCAGGAAATCTTCAGCCTCGATTCCGTAAAAAGCTTTGGTTTGCAAAGGTAGATTTGTTGGTGGCTCATCAAAATGTAGGAGGAAGCCTCCATGCACCCTCGGAAACTTATGGCTACTACGCATCTTTGCGAAACGATCACGAATCTTTTGACGTATCCCAAGGTTACCTACTGCGCATGGGTATCGCATCCCTTAGGGGCTGGGGACTGCGCAGCGGCATTCATTACAGCCGGATTGGGCAAACCCTCACCCTACTTTCTCCCGATGCCAGCGGCCGCGAATCCATCAAGAATACTTTTCATTTGATAGACATACCCGTATTGGTCAGCCGCGAGTTCTCCCTGGGTCCGCTGCGTATGGGTTTTTCCGCAGGTCCTTACCTGAATATGGCCTTTAATCAAAGAGGTAGTTTCTTTGGACCCGACGGCATGCTCATCGAATTTACCTCATCCCGGCCTGGTACCTATCCCGCCTATCGAAACCGCCTTGGCGCCAGTCTGTTTACCGGCATATCCCTAGCTTATCCCCTAGGCGGAGGATTCGAATTGCTTGCAGAACCACACCTTCGTTCCCGCATCCCTGTAATCTCAGCTGAAGATTACCCACTTGAGCAGAAAATCTGGTATGGCGGCCTATCCATCGGTCTTCGAAGGCAGATAGGCAAGGGATTTTACCTTCCCTAATTACTGATTTTCCATTACTGGAAACCCTGCCCATGCGCCGGACTGGGCTTTAGCTAGATTTCAGGCAAGTTGAAAATCCGTTCCATGGGCACCCATTTTTCACCGGGTGCAGCAAATGGCAGGGGCTGCTGGAACTTGCTCATGAGGAATTCCCATTCCCGTACCCGCGGATTAGCAGCATCGGCTGAGGCCTTTGCCGCAAACGAAAAGGTAGGGAGCGTATCAATGATCATAAACAGGCGATTCGATGCACGGTAAATTTCCATGGAAAGAATACCAGCGTCACGGATGCTAGTCACAATCTCTGGCCATACCTCACGGTGCCAGGCTTCGTAAGTTGCTATGCTTTCGGCATCGGGAACTAAATCCAGGGTGAGGCAAAAACGCATCATTTAATCCTTAGAGTTGATAGAAATCTGCCGCATTGTGGCCCATCACTTTTTCCCTTTCTTCCAAAGAAAATTCCTGGAAATAGGATGTCACCACGTGGTGCTGTCGGGCATACCCTCCGGCGAGCTGGCACACCGGCCAGTCGGAGCCATAGCAGAGTCGTTCTGAACCAAAGGCTTCAACTAGGGCATCTAGCCAGGGGTAAAACACCTCTTTCTCTTTCCATTGCCAATCGGCCTCGGTAACCATACCTGAAACCTTCACCATGACCCTGGGAAAAGCAGCGACCCGGCGCATGTACTCCTGCCAAACTGCAAGGGTACCGCTTCGAATGGGTGGTTTAGCCAGATGGTCCAACATAAAGGGCATATCTGGGAAATGCTCAAGAAAGGCGAGTACCTGGGGAAGTTGATGGGCATACACTAGGATATCGTAGCGGAAGTTCAGCGCGAGCAAAGCCCGAATGCCATCCAAAAATGCCGGTCGCAACATGAATCGCGGATCTTTCTCGTCCTGAACCCCATGCCTGAAACCCTTCATCCCTGGTTTGCTTCGATAATGAAGCAAGCGCTCGTGCACCTTAGGATGGCAAAGGTCTACCCAACCCACCACTCCCAAAAGGAAGGAATAGTTCTTACACAAATCCAGCAAGAAATCGTTTTCCAGCTCTTGGGATCTCGCTTGGACACACAACGAGCCGTTCATTTCAGCATCGCCAAGAAGTCCAACCAGATCGGGCGGAAGGAAATCGTGCTTGAGAACATTCATCTCCTCACCAATCCAAGGGTATGCTTCCGGCTGATAGTGCCAAAAGTGCTGATGGGCATCGATGCGGACAGGAGCCAATCGTTCCATGGTGGAGAAGCGGGTACACCTCAATGTAAGGAAAAAACGTATTTTTCCAAAGAAACCTTGCTCCACCGGAGCACCAACTTTAGCATGAAAAGAAAGATGTTTTACAGGATTCTCCTGGCATGTTTTGCCCTTCTGGTCTTTGGCCGGATGGTAGCTCAAATCCAGGAAATGCGCGGGGTTTGGATTGCTACGGTCATCAATCTGGATTGGCCTTCCCAGCGAGGTCCCTCTGAGCCGCAGCAACAGGAGTTGGTAAGCATGCTGGATCGCCTGCAGCAGAGTGGCATCAACGCCGTATTCTTCCAGGTGCGCAGCGAAGCAGATGCTTTTTATCCGGGTGGACCGGAACCCTGGTCATACTACCTTACCGGGCGCCAGGGTCAATCTCCCCAGCCATTCTGGGATCCGGTGGCATTTATGCTAAGCGAGGCACACCGACGGGGCATTGAAGTTCACCTTTGGCTCAATCCATACCGGGTTGTCCGAAGTATTTCCGGTAGCTATCCGAAGGACAGCCTCCACTTGTCGGTGAAGCGGCCGGAGTGGATGATGCCGGTGAAGAATACCGTGCTCCTGGACCCTGGTATACCGGAGGGCAGGGTCTGGATACTGCAGATTATTCGGCAACTGGCCAAGCGCTACCAGCCCGACGGTATCCATCTCGACGATTACTTTTATCCTTACGAAGGAATGGCTGATGAAGACCGACTTACCTTCGAGCGCTACGGCGGGAGCCTCGACATCCATGCCTGGCGTGAGCAAAACATTGATGACCTGGTGAAGGAAGCCGGTAGTTTGTTGGCTTCGGAGTTCCCCGGTATCAAGTGGGGTATCAGTCCATTTGGCATCTGGAAGAGCGGCACCCCGGAGGGAATCATAGGCCTTTCTGGAGCTACGGTCACTTACGGAAATGCGCTACATTGGTTGTCCGGAAAATGGGTGGACTATATTGCCCCCCAGTTGTACTGGGCCATTGGCGGGAATCAGGATTTCCTCCGGCTCAGTGACTGGTGGGCGATACAGGGTAAGGGGCGGCACCTTTATCCTGGATTGGCGGCTTACAAGGCTGAACCTACCATGACAGCCCTGAGTTCGCTTTACCAGGCCGATGAGCTACCCAAACAGATACGCCATTTGCGCAGCCGGCAGGTGCCGGGATACATCCTGTTTCGCGCAGCCAATATCCACCGTACAGCGACGCAGGGACTGGCTATTGTTTTAGCAAATGACCTCAATCGGACGCCAGTATTCACCCCATCCATGCCTTGGAAGGATATGCGGGCACCCGCACCGGTATCCTCGGGGCTTGCCATACCGGGGCAAGAGGAAATCCGCCTTCAATGGCGCAGATCCGAGCCACGGGATACCCAGGAGACCACCACACGATTTTACGGGATTTATGTATCGGAGCCGAAAGGTACCTCCTCGGAGCACGAGGCAGGCCGTCTCGTGCGGATTACCTCCGATACCTTTTGCCTGCTTGCCCCGGATACCTCCTTGGTGCGAGGTGAATTCCATGTCCGTGCAGCAACCGCTAATTCCATCTTGAGTCAAGCTACACGGCTGGACCGTCAAGTACTTACGAAGGAAAAAATTGACCATGAGGTGCTAGTCTTGGAAAAGCTCTATCCCAATCCTTCCTCGGGAGAACTGACCATGATCTACCGCCTTTCTAAGCGGCAACACGTCAGCATTCGGCTCTTTGACATGATTGGAAGGTCAATAGGCATCCTACAGGTTGCAGCCCATCAGGATGCCGGCACCTATTCACCCTGTTTTCAAATGGACCACCTTCCAGGAAATGCCGTTTACTGGATTGCACTGGAAACGGAAGCCGGAAGGATTGTCAGGAAATGGGTGCGAAACTGAATTGGACTATTTGCCAAGAACAAAAACATTTCCCTTTGGTCGAAATATTTGAGACCAGGGTGCGCATTGCTATGATAATGGAGCGGAGAAAGAGGGATTCGAACCCCCGGACCTGTAACAGTCGGCAGTTTTCAAGACTGCTGCAATAAACCGCTCTGCCATTTCTCCGGTGCGAATATAAAGGAATCCGCCCATTAGGCAGCGCAGCGCTTGGTTACTTTTTTTTCTGTTGCCAGCGGAAATTCCAAGTGACACTGGGTATGATGGGGAAAAGAGAAACTTGAAAGGCTTCAGCTCGAAGCACTCCTGTCTTTTCATTGGTGTCAAAATCATAATTGATAAAAAAAGGATTCCGGCGATTGTACACATTGTACACCGAAAAGGTCCAGTAGCTGTAAAATCCCTGTCCTTCCTCCTTTCGCGGCCTGTAATTAGCCGAAAGATCCGCTCGATGGTAATCGGGCAAGCGACTGCTGTTTCTAGGTGCATAATTGGTAACAACCTGTTGATTGACCAAATATAAGCTCTCAATGGGGGTGAAAGCCCGCCCCGTACCATAAACAAAGACGGCAGAGAAATCCCATTTCCCACCAGCATCGTAATTGACAACCACCGACAAATCGTGGGTCCTATCATAGACGGCAGGATAATAGGCTCCACCATTTATCTCGGCAAACTTCCGCTCGGTCCGAGCCCTGGTATAGCCAATCCAGCCCGTCCATTTTCCATCGTTCTTGCGCACCAACCACTCCATGCCATAGGCTCGGCCTTGTCCGGAAATAAACTGCTGCTCCAAATCGTCCGCAGCGTTCTGCACATAACTTTCACCGTAGTCCAGCTGATTGCGAAGGGTCCGATAATAAAACTCCGCTGAAAATTCCCAAGTGTTCTTCCGGAGATTCCGGAAATAGCCCAAGGCAAACTGCTCACCACGTTGCGGCTTCACACGCTCGGTACTCGGCACCCAAACATCCGCAGGCAAGGTACTTGAAGAATTGGAAACCAGGTGGAGATACTGATTAGATACCGTAATGCCTCCCTTCAGAGATTGTTGGGCATCCAGGGAATATCGCCCCGTCCATCGAGGCTCCCATCCGTTGTAGGTTATTACCTTATCCCCTGCTCCAATACGCTCACCCTTGCTGGTGGTATATGGCCCCAACTGGGTAAAAACCGACCATCGCATACCAATTTGCATACCGAAACGATCACTGAATCGGTAGTCATCCGACACATAAATACCACTCTCCCAAGCAGGAATGGATTCCTTTTTGTTGCTGAAATTTTCCTGCCCCTGTATGGCGTTGGCTACACTTGGCGTAAGTCGGTGAAAGGTGGTCTGAACCCCAAATTTGACTGTATGATCATTGTTGGGGAAAAAGTCAAAATCCACCTTGCCGTTCCAGTCGCGTACCCCGGAAAATAGCCTTAAGCTGAAATCGTCGATACCCGCCTGGAAGGTAAAGTCGTAGTCGTTATAAATCAAGGAGGTATTGACAAACAATCGATTACTGAACAGGTGATTCCACCGCAGGGTACCCGTTGCGTTGCCATAGGGCAGGTCGAAAGTAAAATCTCGTCCCGGTGTCCGAAAATTGAGTACGTCCCTACCAAAATAAGCACTAAAAAAGAGGCGGTCTCGCTCGCTGAAAGTGTAATTGGCCTTGGCATTTAAATCGTAGAAATAGTAATTCGTGCCCGCAAAATCGGTATTGCGGATGGCTGGCTGCGCCAGGTCGAGCACATAGGTGCGCCT